>ERZ857693.996-NODE-996-length-39396-cov-10.997102_pt1 | contig 39396 bp, 32 predicted proteins | sample MGYA00519765_ERZ857693 | MGnify/ENA primary metagenome ERZ857693 (study PRJEB31778, sample SAMEA3449354) | human gut metagenome | biome: human gut; feature: human-associated habitat; material: faeces | place: United Kingdom | collected 2010/2012 ... | reverse complement strand
GCGCAGGCTGCCGCCGGCGCCGCCGTGCCCACCATCTCGCGCGGGCGCGTGACCTTTGTGGACGCTGCCCTGCCGCAGGGCGTGGTGGTGCCCGACGCCAATTTGGCCGTGTTCTCGATCGCCGACCTCAACGCCCGCATGGATGCCAACCGCGCGCGCAGCCGCCGCAAGGTTGACATTACGCAGATCACCTTCCCGTTTAAGCCGGGCGACTACGTGGTGCACGCTACCCATGGCATCGCTCTCTTTAGCGAGATCGCGCGCCAGGAAGTGGGCGGCAAGGAACGCGACTACTTTTTGCTGGAATACGCCGATGGCGACAAGCTCTACGTGCCACTGGAGCAGGTTGACCGCATTACGCGCTATGTTGGTCCCGACGGCGATAAACCGCGCTTGACCAGGCTCAACACCGCCGACTGGACGCGGGCTACCAACAAGGCGCGCAAGAATGCCAAAAAACTGGCGTTTGACCTGGTCGACCTGTATACGCGCCGCTCGTCGATTACCGGTATCGCCTGTCCGCCCGATACGCCCGAGCAGATCGAGATGGAGGAGAGTTTCCCCTACGACGAGACGCGTGACCAGCTGGAGGCTATCGCCGACATCAAGGCCGACATGGAGGCGCCCAAGCCCATGGACCGCCTGCTGTGCGGCGACGTGGGCTTTGGCAAGACCGAGGTCGCCCTGCGCGCGGCCTTTAAGTGCGTGGACTCCGGCCGCCAGGTCATGGTGCTCTGCCCCACGACCATTCTGGCCCAACAGCACTACGAGACATTCTTTGAGCGTTTTGCCCCGTTTGGCTTGGAGGTCGAGGTACTCAGCCGCTTCCGCACGCCGGCGCAGCAAAAGCGCGCGCTCAAGGCGTTTGCCGAGGGCACGATTGATGTGCTCATCGGCACGCACCGTCTGCTTTCGGCCGACGTGAACCCCAAGAACCTGGGTATGGTGATCATCGACGAAGAGCAGCGCTTTGGTGTGCAGCACAAGGAGCAGCTCAAAAACCTGCGCGAGCAAATCGACGTGCTCACGCTTTCGGCAACGCCTATTCCGCGAACCATGCAGATGGCCACGAGCGGCGTGCGCGACATGAGCCTGATCACCACGCCGCCGACTGGGCGTCGTCCCGTGATCGTGCACGTGGGGGAGTACGACCCCGACGTGGTGAGCGCGGCGATTCGCCTGGAGGTGGGTCGCGGCGGTCAGGTGTATTACGTGTCCAACCGCGTCAAGACCATCGACGATGCCGTGGCGCGCGTGCACGAGGCCGCGCCCGAGGCGCGCGTGGGCGTGGCGCACGGCAAGATGAGCCCGCGCGAGGTCGAGGACGTGATGATCGAGTTCGCGACCAAGAAGATCGACGTGCTTATCGCCACGACCATCGTGGAGAGCGGCATCGACAACGCAACGGCCAACACGCTCATCATTGAGGACTCGCAGCGTCTGGGTCTGGCACAGCTCTACCAGCTTAAGGGCCGCGTGGGCCGCTCGGCCACGCAGGCATACGCGTACTTTATGTTCCCCGGCGAGCTGCCGCTCACCGAGGAGGCCACGGCACGCCTGACCGCGCTTTCCGAGTTCCAGGACCTGGGCAGCGGCATGCGCATCGCCATGCGCGACCTGGAGATCCGCGGCGCCGGTTCGCTTATGGGCGCCGAGCAGCACGGTAACCTGTCGAGCGTGGGCTTTGACCTGTTTACGCAGATGCTGGGACAGGCCGTGGCCGAGGCGCGCGGCGATGACGATGCCGGCGTGGAGGCGGCGAGCGTGGGCATCAACCTGCCGGCCGACTACTTCTTGTCCGAGGAGTACATGCCGGCGGTGGACCAGCGCGTGCTCGTGTACCGCAAGCTCGCGGCGGCCGAGGACCTGGAGAGTATCGACGAGGTGCAGGAGGAGACCGAGGCCGCGCACGGTGAGCTGCCGTTGGCGGGGCTTAACTTGTTCAACCGCGCTCGCATCCGCATTCGCGGCGAGCGCTTGGGGCTCGAGAGCGTCACGCTCAGCGGTGGACGCATTACCTTCCTGGGGGTTGACGTTCCCAAGAAGGTGGCCTTTGAGCTTAAGACCCGCTATGGCGCGGTGAACTTTCCCAAGAGCCGCAAACTGTCGGTGCCCTACAAGGCGGGTGCCGGCGCGGGCAGCGGCCTGGGTCGCGGTCTCGACGCCAGCGACGGCACCGGCCCCGTGGCCGCGGCACTCATGCTGCTGCAGCAATTAGGCACGAGCGACGATGACTAACAAGTAGGGGCGTGGCGGGGCATAGCTACCAGTTGTTCTTTGCCCCGCCACCTCGCAGGTTGATTCCAGCCCCATCGAAAGGAAAGCATGTTCGGATACATCTATAAGAAAGATGTCGCTATTATCGCGGCCGTCCTGTGCCTTTGTCTGGGCGTGGGCAGCTTCTTTGATTATCAGATCTCGAGTGCGCTGTTCAACATCGGCAGCATGTACGGTCGCTTTGTCGAGGCGGCCGGCGAGCTACCGTTCGAGCTGACGGCGAGCGTCGCGGGCGTTATGCTCGTGCGCGCGGTGCGTTCCGACTCCAAGGCGAGCAAGTGGCTCGCTGCGCTGGGCGTTTTGATCAACGTGGGTCTGGTCGGCTACGAGATTATCGGATCGCTGCGCGTCGGCGGCAAGCTTATTGCGTTTCAGCTGGTTCTGACGTTTGCGTTGGTCATCGCAGCCAACTTCATCGCCTACCGCCTCACGCGCACGACCGAGCCCGACGAGCTTACGCGCTGGGCGTTGATGGTGCTGGCCGTGTGGGTCGCTCAGGCCATCATCCTCAACGTCATTGTTAAGCCGTTATGGTCGCGCCCGCGCATGCGCGTGATCGAGGTCACGCCGGGGCTCAATTTTCAGCCGTGGTGGGTGATCGGCAACCCCGACAAGTGGGCCTATATCGCCGCCGGCGTGATCAAGGACGGGTTCAAGTCGTTTGCGAGCGGACACACGGCGCATGCGGCGATCGGCCTTATGCTCGCCGGGCTTCCCGCGGCAGCCTTTAAGGAAAAACCTTCGCGTCGCCGCGTGATCTTTTGGGCGGCGGTTGTTGTTGCAGCGTTCGTCGCCTTTGGGCGCATCGTGATCGGCGCGCACTTTTTGAGTGACGTGAGCTGCGGTTTTGCCCTGGTACTGGCACTTGAGTGCCTTGCCGCACGCATTGCCTATCCCAACGGCGTACAATAGCTCCGTTTGAATCATCTGGCCGATACCCGGTAAGAGAGGATTGCCATGCTCGCGTTTAACAACGATTATTCCCACGGCGCACATCCGGCAGTGCTGCAGGCGCTCGTCGACACCAATATGGAGCCGCAGCCCGGCTACGGTACCGATGCGCACACCGAGCGTGCCAAGCAGCTTATCCGCGAGGCCTGTCAGGCCCCCGATGCCGACGTGTTTTTTCTGGTGGGCGGCACGCAGGCCAACGCGACGGTGATTGACATGCTGCTCGCGCCGTACGAGGGCGTCGTTGCTGCCGAGACCGGCCACGTCGCCTGCCACGAGGCGGGCGCCATCGAGTTTGGCGGTCACAAGGTGCTCACCATCCCCGGCTACGAGGGCAAGATGCACGCCGAGGATCTGGAGAACTATATCCAGGTGTTCTACGAAAACGAGAGCTACGAGCACACGGTGTTCCCGGGCGCCGTGTACGTGAGCCTATCGACCGAGTACGGCACGCTGTACTCCAAGGCCGAGCTCGCGGCGATTCACGCAGTGTGCCAGAAGCGCGAGATTCCGCTGTTTGTGGATGGCGCCCGCCTGGCCTATGCGCTGGCGGCCGATGAGTGCGACATTACCCTGCCCGAGCTGGCGCAGCTATGCGACGTGTTCTACATCGGCGGCACCAAGTGCGGCGCGCTTTGCGGCGAGGCCGTGGTGTTTTGCGGCATGCACGCCCCGGCGCATCCCATTCCGCGTATTAAGCAGCATGGCGCACTGCTTGCCAAGGGCCGCCTGACGGGCGTGCAGTTTGAGGCTCTTTTTACCGATGGCCTGTATTTTGAGATTGGTCGCCAGGCGATTGAAACCGCGCAGGCGCTTCGTCGCGTGCTGCACGAGCGCGGCTACCAGTTCTTCTTGGAGACGCCGACCAACCAGCAGTTCGTGATTCTGCCCAACGAGGACATGGCCCGCATTCGCGAGCATGCCTCGATCGAGTACTGGGAAAAGTACGACGATACCCACACGGTGGTGCGTTTTTGCACCAGCTGGGCCACGACGCAGGAGGATATCGACGCGTTGGCGGCTGTCCTGTAGCCTGATGTAATGACAAGGGGCCGCCCCGCGCCTGAGCTTGGCGCAGGGCGGCCTTTGCTTTTGGGGGAGAAGGGTTGTATGACCGAGATGTCCGAGCCGACGATTCGCCTGGCGACGCCCGATGATGCGCCGGCGTTGCTTGCCATCTATGAGCCGTATGTGCGCCAGACGGCGATTACCTGCGAATACGAGGTGCCGAGCGTTGAGGAGTTCGCCGGGCGTATCGAGCGTACGCTCAAGCGCTATCCGTATCTGGTGATGGAGCTGGACGGGCGTCCGGTAGGCTATGCCTACGTGAGTCCGCTTAACAGCCGCGAGGCATACGACTGGTCGGTCGAGACGTCAATCTACCTGGCACGCGATGTGCGCCATGGCGGGCTGGGTCGCAAGCTGCACGATGCGCTCAAGCAATGCCTGGTCGCGATGGGCATCACCAACATGTGCGCCCTCATCGCCGTGCCGCACGACAAGGACGACGAGTACCTGACGCACAACAGCCAGGATTTCCATGCCCATATGGGATATCGCCTGGTGGGTGCCTTTGACCGCTGCGCCCAAAAGTTCGGCCGCTGGTACGATATGTGTTGGATGGAGCTGGTCCTAGCCGAGCGCACACCCAACCAACCCAAACCAACCTGGTTCCCCGACCTCCTCGCCTAAAACCACCACAAAGGTGCCTGTCCCCTTTGTGGTGGTTTTGGTGGTGGTTAGCCGATGGGTTCGGTGTATTTGGCGCGGTCGGTGCGCTGGATGCGCTTGGAGACATGGAGCGGGCGGCCGTCGGTGTCGTAGACGTAGTCGGTGATTAGGATCAGCGCCTGCCCGCGCTCAACGTTGAGCAAAAACGCCTCGTTTTGCGAGGCGTAGCACACCTCAAAGGTCTTATGCCCCTGTGCCGGTGCGCGATGGAACTCCTGTCGCAGCGTGGCGTAGAGCGAACCGTTGATATCGCGATCGATAAGTGCCTCAAAGCTCGGTGGTAGATAGGTGGTCTCCAGGCACAGCGGCGCATCGTCCAGATAACGCAGACGGACAAGTTTGACGAGCTTGCTGCCCACGGCGGCGTCAAAGAACTTAGCTATGCTGCCGGCCGCCTTGGCAAAGCCCGAGTCCACGGTGCGTGTGGTGGGCTTCATGCCCTGACCTTCGACCTGCTTGGTATAGCTCGAAAACACTAGGTTGTTCTCGTGGAGCGCGGGCGTGTCGGCCACAAAGGCGCCGCGCCCGCGCTCGGTACGAATTAGGCCCTCATCAACGAGCACCTTAAGGGCGTGGCGCACGGTGCTGCGCGACAGCCCTGATTCGCCCATGAGTTCTATCTCGGACGGCAGCTTGTCTCCGCGTGCGTAGATGCCGGCGGCGATGCGGTCACGCAACATGCCCGCCAAGCGCTCGTATTGGCTCAGTTTCTTTTTAGATGAGACGCTCATATTGCCAACCTATATCTAACTTGTATGCCTATCTAAGCAAGCATGTATTTAATACAACAACAAAACCGCTGGTAACGAGCAATCGAAAACCACAGCAGCAAAATTTCTAAGTCAAATATAGCATACAACTAGTCGACATCGTTAAAACATGTATGTAACTTGTATGCCATCGAGAGCATCAAACGAGAAGAAAGGCTGATGCACGATGACTACTCAGGAACAGGTTAAGGACGTCGTCTCCCAGGTTTTGGCTGACAAGGCAGACAAGGGCGGCATCAAGCGCGTCGTGTGGATTGGCGCTGGCGGATCCAACGGTGGCAACTATCCTGCTCAGTATTTTATGGAGCACGAGGCCACGCAGGTCGTGAGCTCCAGCTACACCAGCAACGAGTTCGTGCACGCCACCCCGGCCTACGTCAACGAGAACACCCTGGCCGTCGTCGTGTCCATGCGCGGCACCAAGGAGACCATCGTTGCCGCCCAGGTCGCCAAGGACCACGGCGCCAGCACCATCGCCATCTATGTTGACGAGTCCGGCCTCACCGAGGTCTGCGACTACAAGATCCAGTACGACAGCCTGGCCGTCGACGAGTCCTGCATGGGTCGCACCAACTCCGCCGTCGTGACCATGATCGCCATGGAGCTCACGCAGCAGACCGAGGGCTATGCCGAGTACGAGACCGCTATGGCCGCGTTTGACTTGGTCGACCCCATCTATCGTAAGGCCGTCGAGTACACCCGTCCGCTCGCTGCCAAGTGGGCCGAGCAGAACGCCGACAAGCCCTGCATCAACGTCATGGCCCAGGGCCCGCTCTTTGGTGCCGCCTACGTCTTTAGCATCTGCAACGTGCAGGAGATGCTGCAGATCGACTCTTGCACCATCAACACCTGCGATTTCTTCCATGGCCCCTTCGAGATCCTGGACAAGCGCACCTCGCTGTTCCAGCTCATCAGCGTCGGCCGCAGCCGCTGCAACGACGAGCGCGGCATCCGCTTCGTCAACCAGTACGGTGGCGAGCGCGTCTATCAGCTCGACGCCAAGGAGCTCGGCCTTAACGACATCAAGGACAGCGTGAGCGAGTACTTCAACCACCTGATCTTTGCCCCGATCCTCAACAACGTGTACATGCGCGCGCTCTCTGCCGTCACCCACAAGGACTACATGACGCGCCGCTACATGTGGAAGCTGGACTACTAAGAGCTACGCGGTTTTACCAAACCGCGTAACGGGCCGACGCTGCAAACCCACCTGAGCGGCAATCTGCCTTTCAGCTTCAGCGGCATGACCAGAAGGTCAATGCCGCTTCGCTTCAAGGCACCTTGCTCGCTCAGGTGGGTTTTCGCTGGCGTTGCCAAAGCATCGGCGTCGCCTTGGTCCAGATGCGGCACTTGGGGACAGTCCTAGTCGTTGGGGACGTTCTTAAATGACTAGTCATCCAAGGACGTCCCCAACGACTACTCATTTAAGTACGTCCCCAATGAGTACCCAATGAGTGTGTGGGCGAGCGGATTTTCCCGCTCGCCGATTTGTGTCTTGAAAAATGTATATAACGACTATAACGTAGTGTGAAACATATTGGAAACAATACCGAGGAGGCTGCGTTGAAGAAAAGCAATCTGGGCTATGTGCTGGTGCTGGTCGCCGCGCTTATGTGGGGCAGCATCGGAATCTTTGTAAACGGCATCTCGGCCATGGGCGTTTCGTCCCAGAGCATGGCTGCCTTTCGCTTGTTGGTCGGAGCGCTTATCTTGGCGCCGGTCCTGATGTTTATGGGCTGCCGTCCGGGTGAGGGGTCTACCGTGGCTCAGGGTCCGCTGGCACTGTTCAAGGCAAGCCCTAAAGAGCTTGTTCCTTGCGCGCTTGTCGGTATCGTCGGTTTGGCCGCCGCCAACACCTGCTATTACGAGTGCATGGGCGAGGTGGGCATGTCCACGGCCTCGGTGCTGCTCTACACCTCGCCGGTGTTTGGCGTCATGCTCGGCCGCGTGCTTTATCGCGAGGACGTGACCCCCAACAAGCTCGTTGCCATTGTCTTTAACATCGTTGGCTGCGTGCTTGCAGTGACCAATGGCGACCTTTCCGGTTTCCATTTTTCGGTTTGGGGCGTCACGTCGGGCGTGATTGCAGGTCTTTGTGGTGCGTCGCTCGCGGTGTTTAGCCGGATAGCAACCAAGACGGTCCACCCGCTGGCTGTCACGTTTTGGGGCTTTGTTTTTGGCGGTGCGGTTATGGCGGCTATCGCGGCTCCGTGGCCGGATGTCGCCGCGGCAATGTCGCCACAGCTGCTGCTGCTGTTCCTTGGCTTTGGACTCATCCCCACAGCCGTGGCTTACATCTTATATATGCAGGGTCTGTCCATGGGGCTCGAGACATCGAAAGTTCCCGTCGTAATGTCATTCGAGACGGTCGTCACCGTACTGCTGGGCATTGGTGTCTACGCCGAGCCCGCCGGCGCGATCAAAGTCCTGGGCATCGTGCTGGTGCTCGCGTCCATCCTGATTATGAATACCGACTTCTCTAAGCTGCGCAACAGCGTGTTTGTCGGTCATGTCATTGAGAGCATGACCTTTAAGCCCAACGCGTGGTGGACGGAGAAATCGCAGGACATGGATCTGTTTAAGGAACGCACTGGCATCGCGCTGGAGCCCACCGTGCAGGAAAGCCCCTGGTACTTCGTGCGATAGAGGATTGTGTGCGGCGTCTGACCTGGGGTTATCCAGCTAGCGCCGGCCTACCCAGTCCAACGTTTCGAGTACGTTAAACCCGTCAACGGTCGATTTTCACCCGCGAACGGTCTTTATACTAATTAGCAATATAAGCAACGTATAAGACGTTATAATGACCATAAAGAAAAGGAGGAGGCAAGATGAATCAGATCATTCTCGCATCTCATGGCGGCCTGGCCGCAGGCGCCAAAGACACGCTCGAGATGGTTCTCGGCGACGTGTCGAACGTCCACGTCGTGTCGCTTGCTCGTGACGACAAGGAGCCCATCACCAATAAGGTTGAGGCTATGATCGCCACGTTCAACGCGGACGACACCGTCTATGTGCTGACCGATATGCTCGGCAGCTCGGTCAACAACAGCATGGTCGAGCTTTCCAAGAACGGCACGAAGTTCACGGTTGTCAGCGGTTTCAACATCCCGTTGGCGCTCACGCTTGCTATGAGCCCCGCCCCCGTCAAGGGCGCCGAGCTCGCGGCCCTCATCAATGAGGCCCGCACCGGTCTGACCAACCCCAACGCACCGGTCGAGGCCGCCGCGGCTCCCGCCAAGAAGGCCAAGGCGTCCCGTCACAGCTCCGGTCCCGCCAAGATCGTCCTCGCACGTCTTGACTACCGTCTGCTGCACGGCCAGGTCGTCTTTACTTGGACCACCAAGGTTCAGGCCGAGCGCATCATCGTCGTCGACAACGCTGCCGCCAACGATGACATCAAGAAGGGCGCTCTTAAGCTGGCCAAGCCCCAGGGCGTGCGCCTGAACGTCTTCACCGTCGAGCGTGCCCTCGCCAAGATGGATAAGCTCAACACCCTCGGCGAGCGCGTCATGTTCGTCTTTGGCAACACTGCCGAGATGCTGCAGTTCTGTCAGGGCTACAAGCTCGACGCCATCAACCTGGGCGCCACCGCCAACCACGACGGTGCCGATCAGGTCGGCGGCAAGGACAGCTCCGTCTTCCTCGACGCCACCCAGAAGGCCGACGTCAACCAGCTGCTCGACATGGGCATCAAGCTCTATGTCCAGCAGACCCCTACGTATCAGAGCGTCGACATCGACGCCAAGCTGTAATCAACCAGGCTTTTGCCTGACTGAAAGGAGAAGGGTATGAATACGTTCATCAGTGCGGTGCTCGTCGGCCTCGTCGGCGTGTTCTGCATGTGGGACTCCCGCCTGCTCGGTCGTCTTAACTTCGAGCAGCCCCTCGTTGGCGCTACGCTCGTCGGTCTGCTGCTGGGCGATGTGCCCACCGGCCTTGCCGTCGGTGCCGCCGTCGAGCTCGTGTCCATGGGCCTGGTGCAGGTCGGCGCCGCCGTTCCGCCCGATATGGTCCTGGGCGGCATCGTGGCCGCTGCCTTTGCGTGCCTGACCGATGCTTCCGCCGAGACCGCCATGACGATCGCCATCCCGGTCGCCGTCCTGGGTCAGCTCCTCGGCATCGTGTTCCGTTCCATCATCGCCGCCCTCACCCATGTGGCAGATAGCGCGATCGATAACGGAAAGTTCAAGACCGCCTACCGTATGCACATCTGCGCCGGCTCCGGTCTGTACGCCATCATGTACTTCCTGCCGATCTTCCTCGCCGTCTTTGTTGGCACCGACCTGGTTCAGGCCATCGTCAACATGGTTCCCGAGTGGCTGTCCACTGGTCTTAACGTTTCGACCAAGATCATGACCGCCTACGGCTTGGCCCTGCTGCTCACCATGATGATCAAGAAGGGTATGACTCCGTTCCTGTTCATCGGTTTCCTGCTCGCCGCTTACCTCAACCTGTCCGTCATCGCGGTCGCTCTGATCGGTGTGTGCCTGGCTGTCGTCTTCATGGGCTTCAAGTTCAACGGTTCCCATGCAGCCGCCGGTGTCGATTCCGACTACGATCCGCTCGAAGACGACGAAGACTAAGGAGGAACACACTATGGCAACCGCAACCAAGGACGTGTCCCTGAACAAGAAGGTCAGCCAGTTCTTCTGGCGCTCCTGGGCCATCCAGGCCTCTTGGAACTACGAGCGTCAGATGAACATGGGCTTCCTCTACGGCATGGTTCCCACGCTCGACCGCCTCTATCCGGACGAGTCCGACCCCAAGCAGCTCGCTGCTAAGAAAGAGGCTTACCACCGTCACATGGCGTTCTACAACTGCACCCCGCAGACGAGCGCCTTTATCCTGGGCCTCACCGCCTCCATGGAGGAGGAGTACGCCAAGGATCCCGAGAACTTCGATCCCGATTCGATCAACGCGGTCAAGACCTCCCTCATGGGTCCGCTTTCCGGCATCGGTGACTCCTTCTTCCAGGGTACCATCCGCGTTATCGCTTTTGGCCTGGGCGTTCAGCTGGCTCAGCAGGGCTCCATCATGGGCCCGATCCTGGCCATGCTCATCTCCATCGTCCCCTCTGTGCTGATCACTTGGTTCGCAGCCAAGATGGGCTATCAGGGCGGCCACGAGTACCTGAGCAAGCTTCAGGGCGGCGACCTCATGGAGAAGCTCATGTATGTCTGCGGCATCGTGGGCCTTATGTCCGTGGGCGGCATGATCGCCACGCTGATCGGCGCCACCACCCCGCTGCAGTTCGCTGAGGGCACCGTTGTTATCCAGGACATCCTGGACGGCATGATGCCCCAGATGATCTCCCTCGGCCTCACCGGCCTTATGTACTGGCTCATCAAGAAGAACGTCAACACCGGTTGGCTTCTCGCGATCGCCATCGTGGGCGGCATCGCCCTCTCCGCGGCCGGCATTCTGGCCTAGTCGCGACCAAGCGCCTAACCGCTTTCCCCCGGGGGCCTGCCTGGCATCCCATACCCCAGGCAGGCTTCCATCCCCAAAATGCGACAATGGGACAGTCCCCTTGTCGCATCCTCAACGGACCGGCGACTCGGTCCAAACCACGGTAACCCTGCGAGCGCCCGGCAATGTGGCGCCGCAAAAATCGAAAGGAATGTGTCAGATGTACGAGATCGACCTTAACCTCCCTAAGCAGATCGTCGCTGACGTCCTGTCCAACCACGAGATCCACAGTGTCGCCTTCGTCGGCTGCGGTGCTTCCATGTCCGACCTGTACCCCGCCAAGTACTTCCTGGCCAACAACACGGACAAGCTGAACGTTCAGATCTTCACCGCTAACGAGTTCAACTACGACACGCCTTCCTGGGTCAACGAGCACACCTTCGTGATCACCTGCTCCCTCGGTGGCTCCACGCCCGAGACCGTCGAGGCCAACAAGACCGCCAAGAAGCACAACTGCCCGGTCGTCTCCCTCACCAACAAGGCTGGCTCCGCTCTGACCGTCGACGCCGACCACGTCATCGTTCACGGCTTTCACGCCAACTTCGCTGCCAAGTGCGAGAAGCCCGGCTATGCCATCGCTCTTGCTCTCGAGATCCTTCAGCAGACCGAGGGCTATGACAAGTACGACGACATGATCACCGGCCTCACCAACGTCTTCGATCTCTGCGAGAACGCTGCTCAGTCCTGCAAGAAGCTCGCCAAGAAGTTCGCTGAGGACTTCAAGGACGACAAGATGATTTACTTCATGGCCTCTGGTGCCTCCGAGAAGATGGCTTACTCTCATGCCGCCTTCCTGTTCACCGAGATGCAGTGGATCGACGCCGCCGCCTACAACACCGGCGAGTACTTCCACGGCCCGTTCGAGGTTTCCACCGAGGGTAAGCCCTACGTCTTCTTCATGTCCGATGGCGCTACCCGTCCGATGGACGCCCGCGCCCTCACCTTCCTTGAGCGCATGGGCGCCAAGGTCGCTCTGATCGACTCCAAGGACTACGGCCTGGCTGACGCCGTGCCCGCGAGCGTCGTCACCTACTTCAACCCGCTGCTGCACCTCGCCGTTATGCGCGAGTACGGCAACCAGATCGCCGAGGCCCGTCAGCACCCGCTGACCATGCGTCGCTACATGTGGAAGCTTTCCTACTAATCACAAGTAAGTAGACCTTACGGGTTGATTGAGAGGGGATGGGGTTTGCGCCCCGTCCCCTTTTTTGCTATCGAAAGGAGATACGTATGATCAAGGCAGTGCTGTTTGACATGGACGGCGTGCTGGTCGATACCGAGTGGTTCTACAACCGTCGTCGCGTGGCGTTTATGGAAGAGAAGGGCTTTCACTTTGACGAGATCCCCGATCTTTCGGGGTCTAACGAGCCCGCCATTTGGAAGTCGCTGGTACCTGACGATGTTGAGCTGCGCGAGCGCCTGCGCGTGGAGTACAAGCAGGTCTACAGCCCAGACCATCCCGTTCCGTATGCCGAGCTGCTCAACGAGCAGACGGAGCCGGTGATGCGCAAGCTGCACGAGCGCGGCGTGAAGTGCGCCATCGCAAGCTCGTCCTATCGCGAGCTCATTGACGAGCTGGTGGGGATTGCCGGTATCGCCGACGTGCTGGACTACACCATCAGCGGTCACGAGTGCAGTGCGTTTAAGCCCGACCCCGAGATCTACCTGCGTGCCATGGAGGCGCTGGGTGTGGAGCCTACCGAGTGCCTGGTTATCGAGGACTCGCCTTTGGGCATCGAGGCTGGCAAACGTTCCGGCGCCCGCGTCCTGGCACTGCGCCCGCACGAGGGCGTCAACCTCGATCAATCGCGAGCCGATGCCGTTATTGATAATCTGACTGACATCCTATCTGCCATCTAGCAGCAAACCACCACAAAGGGGACAGGCACCTTTGTGGTGGTTTTTATTGGGGCGACGTTTTTTGAAGGCAGTCGACGCCAAAACCACCACGAAGGTGCCTGTCCCCTTTGTGGTGGTCCATGCTACAATCGCGGGCATGCCTCACAACTAGATCTGCCTTCGAAAGGAGCCTCCGTGGCGAACGCCATCGATCAGCTCACGGACCGCGTGCTCGTGCTCGGCCGCCTTACCATCGTCCGTCGCGCCATCACTGCCGTGGCGGTCACCATATCTGCCATTCTTCAAACGTTTCTGATCCAGGCGTTCATTCAGCCCGCCGACCTGCTTCCGAGCGGTCTCACCGGTGTCGCGGTCCTGCTTGATCGCGTTACCTCGCTCGGCGGCGTTCACATCGACATCTCGCTCGGTATGCTCGCGCTCAACATTCCCGTGGCGCTCCTATGCTGGAGCGGCATTAGCAAGCGCTTCGTCATCTTCTCGATGATGCAGGTCGTGCTCTCGTCGCTGTTCCTCAACGTCTTTCACTTCGCTCCATTTTTGGGCGACAAGATTATGCTCATCATTTTTGGCGGCGTGGTCTCGGGTCTGGGCGCTGCCATCGCGCTAAAGTCCGGCGCATCTACCGGTGGCACCGACTTTATCGCGCTGTGGGTCTCCAACCACACGGGCAAGACCATCTGGGGCGTTATCTTTGGTTTCAATTGCTTTATCCTGGCGATCTTTGGCTTTATGTTTGGCTGGGACAACGCGGCGTACTCCATCGTGTTCCAGTTTATTTCGACCAAGACCATCGACAGTTTCTATCGTCGCTACGACCGCGTGACGCTGCAGATTACGACGCGCAAGGCAGACGAGGTCATGACTGCCTACGTAAACCATTTTCAGCACGGCATTAGCTGCGCCGAGGTCGTCGGCGGATACAGCCGCGAAAAGATGTACCTGCTGAACACCGTTGTTTCGACCTACGAGAGCCAGGACATTATCAAGTTGGTGTGCGACGTTGATCCCGGCGCCGTGATCAACGTGTTCCACACGCTCAACTTTGTGGGCGGCTGGTGGGGCGGTCATGTCGACGAGCCCATGCCCACGGCCGTTCCCGATCCCGACAAGCCCGCACGCATGGCCAGCAGGCAGGCGCGCCTCAGCGAACAGGACAGCCTGCAGCAGGATGACGGCAAGTAGGGTATTGGCATTTTGCCGGTCCTGCGCAACCCATCCGAACGAGCCCCCCGAAAGCCCCGTTGCTTTCGAGGGCTCTCGTTTGCCCAGATAAAACCTACCAAAATGAAGCTGTCGCTTTTTGGTAGGGAGGGTGTATCGTTTTATCAATATGAGGTAACATGAAACTAGACGTTATATACGTATTAGAAATTTAGCTATTTTGATAAGAGTGATCAGATATGCCTGCGCCCAAAAATGCACCGCTTTACCAGCAGATTTACGACGAAATCAAGGATGCGATCGAGAAAGGTGTTTATGCACCCAAGGAGCGTATTCCGTCCGAGCTCGAGCTAGCCGAGCAGTACGAGGTGAGCCGCATTACGGTGCGCCGCGCCGTCGAGGAGCTGTGTTCCGATGGCTACCTGGTTAAGCAGCAGGGCCGTGGCACCTTTGTTTCCACGCCGCACATCAACCGTCAGTTCCACGCCTCGACGCTGCAGACGTTTACCGCGCTGTGTGCCGACAATGGCATGAAGGCCGGTGCACATGTGGTCGATCGCCAGATTGTTCCGGCGCGCCAAAACGAGATGGAGTTCTTTGGCCTGCAGAAGGGCGCGCTGCTGCTGCATATCAAGCGCGTGCGCACGGCCGACGGCGAGCCCATCTTTGAGGAGAACGTCTTTGTGCCGTTTGACGCCTACCGTGAACTGTTGACAGCCGACCTTGAGGACAAGTCGATTTTTGCCGAGGTCGGGCGTGTTGGCGGAACCCCGATTGTCTCGGCTGGCTACCGTACGGTCGAGGCCGTTCGCGCCAGCGCTGAGCAGGCGGCCGAGCTGGGCATCGCTCCGCACGATCCGCTGCTCAACCTGCGCGCCGGCTTTATCGGTCCCAATGGCGAGCCGGTCTTGCTCGGCAAACAGTACTACGTGGGATCGCGCTACGTCATGGTCGTGTAGCTCTAGTTGCGCGGTTTTCCAAACCGCGCAACGGCTCGACGCTGCAAGCCCGCCAGAGCGGCAATCTGCCTTTCAACTTCGGCGGCATGACCAGAAGGTCAATGCCGCCTCGTTTCAAGGCACCTTGCTCGCTCTGGCGGGCTTTCGCTGTCCGCGCCAAAACATCGGCGTTGCCGGGCCGGCACTTGGGGACGTTCCTTTTCTGCCGGCACCTGGGGACACTCCTTAGCCGTTGGGGGCGTTCTTAAACGACTAGTCTGGGCGGCGGCCGTGTGCTGCTGTCCGCGTAGCGGCGTATAATCGGCGGCAGATGACTTGAACGTTAGGAAACCATGACCGATAGCATGCAGCAGATGGCGCTCGACACGCTCGGCGCCTATTTTGGCTACACCTCGTTTCGCCCGGGACAGGACCGCATGGTCGATGCGATCCTTGCCGGTCGCGATGCGCTGGGCGTTATGCCCACGGGCGCCGGCAAGTCCATTTGCTACCAGGTGCCCGCGCTCATGCTGCCCGGCATCACCTTTGTGGTGAGTCCGCTGCTGTCGCTTATGGAGGACCAGACCCGTGCGCTGCTTGCGGCGGGTGCGCGACCCAGCTATCTCAACTCCAGCCTTACCCCGGCTCAGCAAAACACCGTGCTCAAGCGGGCGTGCGAGGGCCGCTACCAGCTTATGTACGTGGCGCCCGAGCGCCTGCTCGAGCCACGCTTTTTAGCCTTTGCACAGGAGGCCGCGGCCGACGGCGGCATCGGCGTGCCGCTCGTGGCCATTGACGAGGCGCACTGCGTGAGCCAATGGGGCCAGGATTTTCGCCCCGCCTACCTGCAGATTCGCGAGTTCATCGAATCGCTTCCGCAGCGTCCCATTGTGGCGGCCTTTACCGCTACGGCAACCGAGCGCGTGCGTGCGGACATCCAGCAGATGCTCGGCCTGCAAAACCCTGCGACGGTGGTGACGGGCTTCGATCGCAAGAACCTCTACTTTGGCTGCGAGGAGATGGGCGACAAGGCCAAGGCCGCATGGTTGCGCGACTATGTGATCGCGCATTCGAGCGAGAGCGGCATCGTGTATTGCTCGACCCGTAAGACGGTCGATGCGCTGGCAGGCGAGCTTGCCGAGGCGCTGGGCCCCAGCGGCATTCGCGTTGGCCGTTACCATGCCGGCATGGGCAACGACGCTCGCCGCCAAAGCCAGCGCGCCTTTATCGACGACGATATCCAGGTGATGGTTGCCACCAACGCCTTTGGCATGGGCATCGACAAACCCAACGTGCGCTACGTGATTCACAACAACGTGCCCGAGAGTATCGAGGCCTACTACCAGGAGGCTGGCCGCGCTGGCCGCGACGGCGACCCGGCCAGCTGCCACTTGCTGTGGAACGGTAACGATTTTCGCATGCGCCGCTTTCTGATCGACCGCGGCGATGCTGCCGACGAGGCGCTCGACGACGAGCAGCGCGCGTGGGCGGTCCAGAATCGATATCGTCTGCTCAGCCAGATGGAGGGCTACTGCAATACCACCGGCTGCCTGCGCGAATACATGCTGCGCTACTTTGGCGACGAGGCCGCGGCCGAGCATGCCGCGGCCGGTACGGGCGGCACCGCCACGGACGAGGCCGAGGGCTGCGGCAACTGCAGCAACTGCCTCACGCAGTTCGAGGTCGAGGACGTCACCGATATGGCCCGCGCCGCCGTGCGCTATGTGGCCACGCGTCCCATGCGCTTTGGCAAGTCGCTCATCGCCGACGTGCTCCACGGCGGCAACACCGAGCGCATTCGCCAGATGCATCTGGACGAGGACCGCGGCTACGGTGAGCTGTCGAACGAATCCGTCGGGCGCATCAAGGACATCATCGGCCAGCTGTGCGGCCGCGGTTATCTGGCAACCTCGCAGGGGCAGTACCCGGTCGTGGGGCTGGGCCCGCGTGCCGCCGAGGTCGAGGATGAGGCGTTTGCCTTTACCGTTAAGCGTCGCGCGTCCAAGCGCAAGGCCTCGGCCCGCGCCCGCCGTGCGGTGGATCTGCTGCGTGAGGAGGCCGAGCTGGATCAGCGCCCGCGCGTGGGCGACGATGTCGAGCTGTTCGAGTGTCTGCGTGCCCTGCGCAAGGAGATTTCGACCGAGCTGGAGATGGCGCCGTACATGGTCTTTTCCGACAAAGCCCTGCGCGGTCTGTGCCGCCTACGCCCGCAGACGCGCGACGAGCTTATCCAGGTCAACGGCATCGGCGAGAAAAAGGCCGATGCCTTTGGCGAGCAGTTTATGGCGGCGATTGAAGAATTTGAGTCCGAGCATGCACGGAATGGAGCATAACGATGGCATCCGACAATAAAACCGAGCGCACTGAGGTGTCCGCCGTGCCGCTGTACCAGCAGGTTATGGACGACCTAAAAGGTGAGATCGCGCGTGGCGTGTACGCATCCGGCTCGCGCATTCCTTCCGAGATGGAGCTCGCGAAGTACTACGGCGTGGGACGCATCACCGTGCGCCGCGCCATCGAGGAGCTGTCGCGCGCGGGGTATCTCAACCGCCAGCAGGGGAGGGGCACGTTTGTGTGTGCGCCCAAGCTTAAGCGCAAGATTGTCCAGAAGGGTGACGTTCAGAGCTTTTCCGAGGGTTGCGCTGCCAACGACATGGCGGCCGGAGCACGCCTGGTGTCGCGCACGGTGGTTGCGGCGACGCGCGAGGACGCGGCGTTTTTTGGGGTGGAACCCGGCTGCGAGCTCATCGTTGTCGAGCGCGTGCGCACGGCAGACGGCGTGCCCGTCATGCTCGAGAACAACGCTTTTGTGCTGGCTGACCATCCCTATCTGCAGACGCTTGCCGACAAGGATCTTACGGACAATTCCATCTTTGCGCTCGTTGCCGAGCATTCGGGCCGCGCGCCGCTCAAGTCCGACCCCTGTACTGTGGAGATTGCGCTTGCCGATGCTCAGGCGGCCTCGCTGCTGGAGGTGCCGGTCGGTGAGCCGCTCTTCTATATGGAGGCGTACTTTACCGATGAGGACGAGCGGCCCTTGCTGCTCGGACGCCAAAAGATCGTGGGTTCGCGCTACGTGTTCGACATCTAACGTCCACAGATAGAACGATATAGAACAAATTTGGTGAGATGGCTTCACGGGCGTCGTCATGCGTGCTATAAATAGGACAACATAGAACGACCGCAGGTACGAGCTGACGTCGTTCAAAACCGCCACACAAGGAGGAGTATCACCATGAACGCACACGATCTGATTCAGGAAATTATCGAGCGCAAGGGCAAGATTGAGAACGTCGTTTGGATCGCCTGCGGCGGTTCGATGATCGACCTGATGCCGGCCAACGAGCTGCTCAAGCGCGAGGCCACCACGTTTTCCTCGACGGTCTACACGGCACGCGAGTTTTGCCTGATGGCCCCCAAGAGCCTTGGCGAGAAGTCGCTCGTCATCGCCTGCAGCCATAGCGGCAATACACAGGAGGTCGTCGACGGCTGCGAGATGGCGCTGGCCGCCGGCGCCGAGGTTGTCGCCCTCACCGACTGCGAGGGCTCAAAGATCGACAACGGCAAGTGGACCACCTGGGTCTACCCCTGGGGCGAGGGCGTGCCGCAGGCCGAGGTGCCTCAGGGCATCGGCGCTCTGATCGCCGCCGAGCTGCTCGACCAGCAGGAAGGCTACGAGGCGCTCGCCGACATGTACGAGGGCCTCAAGCAGATGGATGCACTGCTGCCCGCCGCTCGCGAGAAGGTCAACGCCGAGCTGGGCGCCCGCTTTGCCGAGCTCTGCCAGCAGCACAAGTTCTTCTATATCCTGGGCTCAGGCCCCAACTTTAGCCAGACCTACGCCATGGCCATCTGCTCGCTCATGGAGATGCAGTGGCAGCACTGCTGCTATATCCACTCCGGCGAGTATTTCCACGGCCCGTTTGAGGCCACCGAGCCCGGCGTGTTCTACTTTGTGCAGCTTGGCGCGGGCGAGTGCCGCCCCATGGAGGAGCGCGCTCTTGCGTTCCTCAACACGCACACCGATACGATTATGGTGCTCGACGCGCTTGAGTACGGCGTGGGCGACGTGCCCGCCAGTGTGCGTTCGTACTTGGAGCCGATCTTCTTCTACGCGATGAGCTGCGAGCTGCGCGCCGCCCGCGGCAAGGTGTTTGACCACAGCCCCGAGGTTCGTCGCTACATGGGCATCGAGCAGTACTAGGCACCGGGAAAAGTATTCACCTTCGATTCGCAAGGGCACTGCGTGAGTCAAAAAAGCGGGCCGCGCCGGGGATTTCCGGCGCGGCCCGCTTGGCATCGCGTTTAGATTCGCAAGGTTGCGGCAGCCAGCGGCCTACTTTGCGTCGTAGGCCTCGGCGTCCCACCAGTCGAGCTGGGCGATGTTGTCGCGGATGTGCTGGCAGCTCTTGTGGAAGCCCTCGAGCTCGTACTCGGACAGGTCGAGCGTGTAGACCTCCTCGACGCCCCCGGCGCCGATCACGCACGGCAGGGAGGTAAAGATGCCCTCCTCGCCATACTGGCCGGTCATGAGCGTGGAGGCGGAAAGCACGGCGTGCTCGTTGTGCAGCACGGCGGCGCAGACGCGCGCGGCGGAGTTGGCGACGGCGTACTCGGTGCACTGCTTGCCCTGGTAGGTCACATAGCCGCCCTTGCGCGCGAGCTCCTCGACCTCCATGTGGTCAAAGGCGTACTTGTCGGGGTTCTCGGCCTGAAGCTCGTTGAGGCTCTTGCCGGCGATGGTCGCGGCCTTAAAGGCGGCCAGCTGGCTAAAGCCGTGCTCGCCGATCATGTAGGCGTCGATGGACTTGGGGCTCACGCCGACCTTCTTGGAGATCTCGGTGCGCAGGCGGGCGGAATCCAGGCCGCAGCCCGAGCCGATGATCTTCTTGGGATCGTAGCCGGTCAGGTGCCACAGCTCGGTGCACACGACGTCGCAGGGGTTGGAGATGCTCACGAAGATGCCGTCGAAGCCGGCGTCGACGATGCGCTTGGCAAAGGAGCGGGCGGCGTCGGTGGTAAAGAACAGCTCGCCGTCGCGGTTGCCGGCGGCCAGCGCGACCTTACCGGCGGCGTTGACGATGACATCGCAGCAGGCAAGCTCCTCGTAGTGGTCGTAGCAGTTGACGATCTTGGTGTTATACGGGACAAACGAAAGGGAGTCGCGCAGGTCCTGGACCTCGGACGTCACCTTGGCCTCGTTGATATCGCACAGGTACAGCTCATCGGCAATGCCCTGCATAAGCAGGCTGTTGGCGACATGTGCTCCTACGTGGCCCTGGCCGACCACACCGATTTTACGCGTCTGGTACATATATGTATCCTTCCGGCCGAGTTTTTCGCGTCGAACCATTGTAGCGTCCTGCTACCACTTTGCTAGGCTAAAGCGTCGCAGATTTTTGGGACATGTCTTAATCTCTACTTTTGGAGTGATTTGGGCCGCTGACGGCATCGCTGGGCGATGTGCTCGCGCGGACGGGGCCGCTCGTTGTACCATAGCTGCAACTGACTCGTAAGGAGCATCCATGCCCATTCGCATCCCCGACGCCCTCCCTGCCGCCGCGCAGCTCGAGAGCGAGAACATCTTTGTCATGACCGAGTACCGCGCGCTGCACCAGGACATCCGTCCGCTGCGCGTGCTCATCCTCAACCTCATGCCCACCAAGATCGCCACCGAGACGCAGATCATGCGCAAGCTCTCCAACACGCCGCTGCAGGTGGAGGTGGACCTGCTGCGCACCAAGACGCACGAGGCCACGCACGTAAGCGCCGGCCACCTGGAGACGTTCTACCGCACGTTCGACGACATCCGCGACATCCACTATGACGGCCTGATCATCACGGGCGCGCCGGTGGAGCAGATGCCGTTCGAAGAGGTCGACTACTGGCCCGAGCTCTGCCAGATTATGGACTGGTCCACCACGCACGTGCACTCTACGCTGCACATTTGTTGGGGCGCACAGGCCGGCCTGTACCATCATTACGGTATCCAGAAGCACGACCTGCCGGCAAAGGCGAGCGGCGTGTTCGAGCATTATCTGGTGAAGCCGCAAAGCCCGCTGGTGCGCGGCTTTGACGACCGTTTCTATGCCGTGCATTCGCGCAACACCGATGTGCGCCGCGAGGACGTGGAGGCCGAGCCGCAGCTCGAGGTCGTGGCCGTGTCTGACGAGGTGGGCCTGTACATCGTCAAGTCGACCGACAGCCGCCGCTTCTTTGTCTTTGGCCATCCCGAGTACGATACCGACACGCTGCGTCTGGAGTACGAGCGTGACGTGAAGCGCGGACTCAACCCGGAGGTGCCGGCGCATTACTTCCCAGGTGACGACCCCACTGCCGAGCCGCGCAACGTCTGGCGCAGCCAGGCTCAGTTGCTCTACACCAACTGGCTCAACTACTACGTCTACCAGACCACGCCCTACGACCTGGCCCGCGCCGGCGAGGAGCATTAGGCTGCGATGGTACTGCTATAGCCGTGGCTGATGTGGCGGCGGTTAGGCGCTGATGATGTTGGGCAGCGGCATGTCGTGGGCATCGGCGGGGATGTGGTCGACGCGCTGCTCGTCAAAGGCGATGCCGATGATCTGGCATGTGGCCGAAAGCGTGGGTAGGTAGCGGTCGTAGCAACCGCCGCCGTAGCCCAGGCGCGCGCCGGTTTGATCGAAGGCCACGAGCGGCACGACAATCATGTCGAGAGCTTTGGCAGGCACGATAGGGAAGCGGTTGCTGTCGATGTCCGTGGCCGCGAAGGCCCGCGTAGGGTGGGCGATAAACGGGGCCGCGGACGCATCGTCGACAGCAACTGCCCGCATGCACATGCGCTGGCCACAAGCTGTGGCTTCGGCTGCCGAGAGCATGCACGGATAGGCCACGCGCCAACCGCGTTTGGCGGCCGCAGCGGCAAACGCGGCTGGGTCGACCTCGGAACCCATCGCGGCATAGACGGCAACGGTGCGCGGTGCCGCGGCACCCAAGCGATCCAACAGTTCAACGAGCCGCGCACAGATAATGGCAGACTTTGCCGCCCGCACATCCAAATCAAGAGCGTCGCGCCGAGCAATCACCGCCCGCCGCAACTCAGCCTTGTCCATTCCGGCCTCCTCTAGCAAACCTGCCAAAAAGGGACAGGTTTATTTTGGCAGGTTTTATCTGGGCAAACGTGATATGGGCAGTAAAGCTACTGCAAATATGCCTGTGAGCTGTGCCCTTTGTGGTTGTTTGCGCCTATGCGTTAATGCTATAACGCCGCAGCGATTGCTTCAGTTACAAACTTATTGAGTGACTCACCCTTCTTTGCCGCCGCCAGCGCTGCTTGCTTGTGGAGCTCAGGGCCCGTTCTTACGTTGAACGAGCCCTTAAAAGCCCGCTCGGGTTCCTTGCCCTTCTCGGCGCAAAACTCAAGGTAATCGTCGATGGCGTCGTGGAAGCATTGCTCCACTTCTTCAGCCGTGGAGCCTTCAAATACGATTGCGTCCCTAATGCCGGCGACCATACCTGTTAGCATATGCTGCTCGGCATCGAACTCGACTGGGGCGAAATAACCCTTGTATGCCAAAACGTTACTCATGACTACCTCCGACATCTTTCAGAAATCGAACGATGTTTCGAATGGTCCCCGCTGTCAATTCGTCAGATGGATGTGGCGCGTGCATTACGAACATCCTGCCATCTGATGGCCTGTAGAAGCGAACGCGCGATCCGGATGTCTTGCCTTTGTTGTCCATTTCAAAGCCATATGAAGCCATGACTTTTAAAAAATCGGTATACCGATATGTCGAAGGGCAGCTAAGCAGTTGGGCGATGAGTTTATCGGTCCGGGTCATCCCGCCTCACATTCTGCAACTATATTCTAGTTGCAATTTAAGTCCGATGCAAGCATCCCTACTATAGAACATGTGTACGTATGGAACAAGTGTTCGAACCACCACGAAGGTGCCTGTCCCCTTTGCGGTGGTTTGGGCTGAATGTTGCGCAACAAGGGCTACGGCTTTGGGTTTACCTTCATGGTGGAAGGAATGAACCGAAAGGAGCCCGCCATGTTTTGTCGCTCGTGTGGTACGCCACTTGTCGACGAGGCCCTCTTCTGCCCCGTGTGCGGAACTCCCGTGGCGTCCGACCAGATTGCTGCCTCGCAACAGCCCGCTGCTCGATATCAGCCCCAGCCTGCCGCGCCCGCTCCTCAGCAATACGTGCCCGCGCAGCAGCCCGTTCCGCGCAAGCGTTCCAAAAAGCCCCTCATCGCTCTCGCCGCGGCACTTGTCGTGGCGGCAGGTATCGGTGGCGGTGCGCTGTTCTACTTCACCCAGATTGCGACCACCCCAATCGACGAGAAGACCTTTCCGGATAGCGGCATGCGCGCGCTTGTTTCGACCAAGTACGACACCAACGGCGACGGCCGCATCTCGCGCGACGAGGCCAAAGCGGTGACATCGGTCGAGCTAGAGGGTGTCGCTTCGACGCAGGGTCTGGGCAAGACATTCCCCAATATCGTTACAGTGGAGTCCAGCGACGACAAACTCGCCAACCTGGACCTCTCGGGCTGCGGAGACCTTAAAACCGTCGAGCTTAACTCGGCGAGCAACGTCACCGTCGTTAACCTGGACGGCAGCGACAACATCGAGAAGCTCGACCTTTCAAATGCCGAAGGCCTTAAAAGCATCGATCTTTCGGGCAAAAAGAAGCTCACCACGATCGCGCTGCCGCAGGATACGAAGGTTAGCGGCATTAAGGACACGCAGCTCGAGGAGTTGTGGCTGCCGGTGTACTACGAGGGTACCGACGAGGACGGTGTGCACGGCAGCACGTATGAGATTGAGCGCGACGAGGACGGCTATGTTACGGGGTATACGAGCAGCCTCAAACAGGGTGGCGGTATGGGCTACGACGTCGAGCACGACGAGTCGCATCGCATTTCGGAAATAGCGGAAGTTCGCTCAGGTGACTACGAAGATGAAAACATGTTCATGTACGACGCCGACGGAAACTTGACGCGTATCGATTGCGATGCCGCCATTGGTGATGCGTCGACCTCCACGACGTTTACCTACGATGCAGACGGAAACCTGATCAACAAGGCAACCAACGCAGGCTACGGTGAGAGTGCGAGTACGTATGTCTACCAGGGCGGCAACCTGGTGTCCGACACCGAGACCGGTCCGGGCAATCCTCGCACGGTCGTCTATTCGTACGGATATGACAGCGGTCGCGTGACATCCTTTACGACGGACTGCCAGGGTGACACCGTGGGCACGAGGTGGACGCTCACGCTCAACTACGAGTACGACAAGGACGGCAATATTACGCGTATCTCGCCCGTGACTTATGATACGCACGGCAACGATTACGGTTCTCTGAGTTCGTTTTCCACGGTTAATTACTCGTATAGTGGCGGCAAGCTCGACCGGATCGATTCCACGCGCGACGGGCATGCGGAGCTCTATTACGACGAGCACGGTAATCTGACGGCGGTCGATGAGTATGCCGATGGCGATTTAGATGACGAGTTTGAGTTTGAGCACGAAGTAGAGTATCAGCGTTACTTCTGCAATAAGAGCGAGAAGAATAAGCCGGAGGAGTGGATCCGCCTGGATTCGAAATACGACGTCTGCAACGGCAGCTGGGTCAACACCTCATCGTCTCGCAAAGAGCGCTTTGTGAGTCTGTATCAGCTCAATCCGCTGAAGGCGCAACTCGATCCGTTCCACAAGTAACGACCAGCCGCAAACCACCACGAAGGGGACAGGCACCTTTGGGTGGTTTTTGCTGAAGGGCGGGTGTCTGCGACGGTTTGTCTCGATCTGTAACAGTAACTCGGCATAAATGGGCCTAGCTGTTACAGATCGAGACAAAGGGTCGGTGCCATTAGTAAACGTCTCGATCTGTAACATCTGGAGCCGATATTCGCGTCTAGATGTTACAGATTGAGACAAATCGTCCGGGGGCGTGGTGAGGTTAGGCCAGCAGGTCGACGACGGTAAAGCCGGCGTTGCTCTTGGCGATGACGTCTCGGCCGCCAAAGACGCAGGAGGGCGAGACGGCCGCAATGCGCGTCACATCGGCGCCGAGCGAGCGCAGCTCACCGGGCGTGGCGGCGAGCATCTGGGCGCGACGCTCCTCGCGCGCGTGCGGATCGAGCCCGGCCAGGTAGGTCGTGTTGCGCCGCTTGGTGAGCGCATACGGCTTCACCGGCGCATCCATGCCGCTCACGCAGCTCACGATAAAGCCCTCAAAGGCGGCCTCGTCGGGCTCAAAGCTGCCGAGCCACTCGCCTGCACGCGCCACGCGCTCAATCGAGGGGTCGATTGCCGGGTCGCGGTAGGTGTAGAACGCCGTCTGACGCTCGCCTGCCGCACGGAATCCGCAGCCGTACGCGCCGCCCTTTACGCGGATCTCGTTCCACAGGTAGTCGTAGGAGAGTGCGTTGGCGGCAACCGCCCAGGCGCCCGTCACGTCGAGCCCCAAGCGACGCGGGTCGCACGCGCTTGCCGCAAAGCAGATGTCGCTGGGGATGACAAAAGCCTCGTGGCGGTCGCGCGGCGTCGGCACCACGAGCGCGTCGCGGCCGGCATCGGCGCCGTCGCCAGCCCCCAGCCCCAGGTCGCCCGCGGCGGCCCAGTACGCGTTAAAGTCCTCGTTGCTGCCGGTAAAGCTCGCCAGGCAGCCGTCGGCCACAAAGATGCGGCCTGCCAGCTCGGCAAGCTTGGCACGCAGGTCGTCCAGTCGCTCGTCAAAGTGCTCGAGCAGATCGCGCAGGAACAGGTAGAAATCCACGCCCGAAAGCTGCTCGCGCACCACGGCCGAAGGCGAGCTGTAGCTCATAGCGCGGCCGAGCGCCGCCGAGTGACCGTTGTTGATAAAGCCCTGCTCAAGCCCAATGCGAATCTGCGTGAGCACGTCGCGCATGCGGTCGGCATCGGCATTGAGCAAAAGCGTGCTCGACCACACCTCGCGCGGCAGGCTCGCCAGCGCATCGATCTTCTCGGACAGGGCGCCGGCGCTCACCAGCAGGTAGGGGCGCACGCCGTCCACGTCGGGTTGGGTCATGACCTCGGTCGTAAAGCTCAAAAAGCCCAGCTTGCCGGCGAGCAAGTTGTCGAGCTCCTCGGCCGAGTGCTCGCTCGTGGGCAGCTGTTTGAGCAGGCGGCAGAGCAGCGTCACATAAGGCAGGTCCTCAAACGCGACGCAGCTCAGGTCGAAATACTGCATGGCGTAGGCCAGACGGTTGGTGGGGATGCCGTGGCGCAGGCAGGGGATGGGCGCGGTCGTGTCCACGATCAGCGGCGGCTCGGGGCGCGCCTCGCCAATGTCGGACACGCGCAGGCGCGGCAGCGTAGCCTTGGCCTCGGGTGTGTCTTCCGCCTCCTGTGCGGCACGCAGCGCGGCCGTGCGCTCGACCACGTCGGCCAGCTCGGCATCGGTCATGGCATCGCGCTTGGCTGCCAGCTCGGCGGCCTCGGCACCCTCCGAACCCTCGGCGGCGTCCACCGGCACCAGCTCGACCAGCGCCATGTGGTCGTTTTCCAGCACCAGCTCGCGCAGCAGGTCCTCAAAGTAGCTGCCGTCCAGCTCGCCGCGCAGCTCCTCGTACACCGGGCCGTACTTGAGTGCCAGCGTCGCGGCGTCGTCATCGTAGAGCCAGGTGCTCAGCGCGTCGCACGCAATGGCCACGCCGTCGGCGATACCGTAGTCGCGCTGGCGCAGGTCGTATTCGTTGCTGCTGATGATGGCTTCCAGGCGCTCGCGCGGAACGCCGTGCTCGCACAGGTCGCGGCAGGCGTCCTGGAACACGCGACGCAGCTCGCGCGCCACGCCGGGCTGCGCATTTTGCAGCATGATGAGCTCGTAGGGCTGCAGGCTCTCGGCCGCGGTATAGCTCACCACGTTGCCGCCCAGGCCGGCGGCCAGAATGGCCTTCTTAACCGGCGCTTCGTTGGAGCCCAGCAGCGCTTCGAACAAGATATCCGCCGCGATCGTGCGCTTGCGGTCGAGCGCGCTGCCCAGCACCAGGCCCAGGCCCACCAGGGCGTTCTCGGGCGTGGTGGCCATCTCGACGCGCTTGTACTCGCAGGTCACGGGCGCCTGCACGCCCAGCGGATTGGGCGCCAGCGCGGACGGGTCCTCGCCGGCGGCAACGGCGGCGTCCATGCGGCGGCTCGCGGCACTCGGCTGCGACAGATAACGCTCGTCCAAAAAGGCCAGGGCGCGGTCCACGTCCAGGTCGCCGTAGAGCGTGATGTAGGAGTTGGAGGGGTTGTAGTGGCGTGCGTGCGTGTCCAGGAACTGCTCGTAGGTGAGCGCGGGAATCGCGCGCGGATCGCCGCCGCTCTCGTGCGCATAGGCGGTGTCGGGATAGAGCGCGGCGTTGACGGCGTCGTCCAGCACGCTCATGGGGTCGGACAGCGCACCCTTCATCTCGTTGAACACCACGCCGTTATAGCGCAGCGTGCCCTCGCGCAGGTTCGCGGACCTGCCACCGCCCTCGCCTTCGGCGCCCTCCGGCAGGTCCAGCTCGTAGTGCCAGCCCTCCTGTTCAAAAATGGTGGGCTTGGTATAGATGGCCGGGTTGAACACCGCGTCCAGGTACACGTCCATCAGGTTGTACAGGTCCTGCTCGTTGGTGGTGGCAACGGGGTAGATGGTCTTGTCGGGGTAGGTCATGGCGTTGAGGAACGTCTGCATGGAGCTCTTGATCAGGTCGACAAACGGCTCCTTGACGGGAAACTTGGCCGATCCGCACAGCACCGAGTGCTCAAGAATATGGAACACGCCGGTGGAATCGGCCGGCGGCGTCTTAAAGCCAATGGCAAAGGCCTTGTTCTCGTCGTCGCACGCCAGGTACAGCAGGCGAGCGCCCGAGGCGGTGTGGCGCAGGACGTAGGCGTCCGAGTCGAGCTCGGGCACGGTCTCGCGGCGCTCGACGGCAAAGCCGTGGCAGGTGGTGCCAGGCACCAGCAGCGCGGCGGCAGCGGCGCGTGGGTCGGTTGAGGTGGTGGGCATATGCAGTCTCCTTTGACGCCCCATCGGGGGCGAATCGAGTCGAATCCTCGAGAGTATACCCATATGGGGCCCTCGACCAATCTGCCGGATGAGCGTGGATTTTCGGACGCCTGCCGAATGAGCGTGGATTTTCGGACGAAATCGGCCGCCAAACGCTCAAAAACCGTCCAATTATCCACTCCCGCACACCTTTCGTCTCCAACCGTGAGATGAGAGATAGACGAGAGACGTATACGAAAGATGGCTGTACAGCAAAGAGCCAAACAATTAAGCGTGCTGTTTGGTTGGTGATTGTTTTTCAGTAAAAACACTTACGAATAAAGCAAGTTGCAAACAGCTGCCCCCTTATTTCGTGCTCATTTTTAAGGCGAGAAATTGCCGTCATATGATCGGACGAGTTACAACGTTTGCGATTTAGTATTTGGCGCGGATGCGGTCGATTTCGATGAAACGCTAGTTGACCACGCGGTAGATTGCGCTTTCTCCCAGACGCCCCGGCAATGCGCAATAAGCCAGATAACAAAGCGATTGCCGGTGCGTCTATCCATGGGGAATTCCGGGAAAGCTTCTGCGGACAGTCAAAAGATTCGTCGGCCCCAAGCGGATTAAAGGTATTTGCATAAGACGTCATTTAACTAGGGACGATGCATATTGAATCGTTCAATGTACTTGCACGCTGTGTCCAACAATGCCGATTGTTGTTTTAAGGGGCTTGATGAAAGAACAGAATCAAAATAATACTTGCATAATTAGTTATATAAAGTATTATAACGTTATGGGATGAATGAAGGGTTCATCCAAGTGAGTTAGGAGTAAGGGATGTTCAATTTCGATGAGCCTCGTTACGAGAAGGTTGTGAGCGATGCCCTCGCTCTCCGTCCTCAGATTGAGGCTGCCGTGGACAAGGTCTGCGAGCAGGGTTATTCCAACATCTTCTTCATCGGCTGCGGCGGCACCTGGGCCCACACGCTCCCGATGAAGTATTGGGTCGAGACCACCACGGCCGACGTCGACGTCCACTGCGAGATCGCCGCTGAGTTCCTCGCATGCCCGCCCAAGGCCTTCAACAAGGACTCGGTCTGCGTCTTCTCCACCCGTACCGGCACCACCCCCGAGATCATCGAGGCCGCCAAGTTCTGCCAGGAGCAGGGCGCCCGCACGCTGATGTATGTCTCCAACGACAACACCCCGGCCACCGAGTACGCCGATTACAAGTTCTTCAGCTTCGCCGAGGACGACGTCCTGTGCGAGGCCATCTACACCTACCAGATCACGCTGGTCGCCCGCTTCCTCAAGAACGCCGGCGCCTTCCCCAAGTACGACACCTTCATGGAGGAGTTCGGCAACATCGCTCCGTACCTCATCAAGGCCAAGGACGCTCAGGACGAGCGCTGCGCCGCCATGGCCGAGGACTTCAAGGACACCGATTACCACATGGTGATTGGCTCCGGCATGCTCTGGGGTGAGGCCTACGACTACGCCATGTGCATCCTCGAGGAGATGCAGTGGATCAAGACCAAGTCCATCCACGCCGCCGAGTTCTTCCACGGCACCATCGAGCTGTGCGAGGAGGGCACGAGCCTCATCATGCTCTACGGCGAGGACGACACCCGCAAGCTCATGGACCGCGTGGACAACTTCACCCACATGCTCGCCGACGAGAAGGGCGTCAACGTCCGCGTGAACAAGTTCGACACCGCCGAGGTCGAGCTGCCGTTCAGCGACCCCGAGTTCCGCAAGATCGTCTCCCCGATGGTCACCTACACCATCACCGAGCGCCTGAGCTGCCATCTCGAGCACGTCCGCAACCACCCGCTCACCACGCGTCGCTACTATCACCAGATGAACTACTAAAGCAGCTTTCAGCGGCCGTTATTTTGCTCAGAAATAATTCGTTATGTTGCGTTCGTAAAACAATGCAAACAAATGTCGCAGTCTCGTTCTAGGGAGCCATGCCGTAGCTGGCAGCTTGAGGTCGTATTTGCTTGGACTCGACCATGCGGCTCGTTGGCATTTCACGGTAGCGACTTCAAGGCGAAATGGGGCATTTTTGCCAAATGCCCCTCTTGTTCAAGACTTTAGTCTGCTGGTCGCGCAGCGGCCAGCTTTAAACCACCCGCTACGCGGGTGGAGACAAACGGCTTTACAAAGCCACCCCTCCGACCGATATTGACGATTGTTCAGGCCGTCAAGAATTCGAGTCGAAGGGGTGGTCGCCATGGCCCAGAAGGCCTACGGCCTTTCCCACACGAAGCGGATGTGCAAGTGCCACATCGTGTTCACGCCGAAGTATAGGCGCAAAGTGATCTGCAACCAAATCAGGAGCGACATAGGGGAGATCCTCGGGAAGCCGTGCGAGTACAAGGGGATCGAGATAATCGAGGGGCACCTGATGCCCGACCACGTGCACGTGCTGCTGGCGATCCCGCCGAAGTACGGGGTCGCGAGCGTCATGGGCTACCTGAAGGGGGAGAGCTCGCTGATGATATTCGACAGGCACGCCAACCTCGAGTACAAGTCCGGCAACAGGAAGTTCTGGGCGGAGGGCTGCTGCGTGTCCACCGTCGGCCTGAACGAGGCGACGATCGCCAAGTACATCAGGGAGCAGGGGTCCCACGACATCGCGCTGGACAGGCTGAGCGTGAGGGAGTACGAGGACCCCTTCAAGAGGGGGTGATCCCGCCGGTTCGACCGGCGCGCCACGGGTCAAGATGCACTGGGCCTGGACGAAGTCCGGGCCCGCGCCTTTAGACGCGGGCCCGGGGCCCGTGGGTTATACCCTAAGAGCAAACCACCCTTTTTAAGGGTGGTTCTGATTTGCGCCACAAGTGGCATTCGACACCTTCATATGAAGTGCTTGATATTGTAGACGGTTCAAAAATAAGATTGAACCGTCTATTTCTTTCAAAATAATACGTAATAGGTTATCTTATAACGTATAGAAGTTTCATAGAATGTTGTGCGGAGAACGTTATGATTAACCCAACTAGTGCTGTGCCGCTATATGTACAAGTGGCTGATGATTTGCGTCGCCGTATTGAGATGGGCGAGTTTTCCGAAAGTGGCGTGTTGCCTAGCGAAAATGGTTTTTGCGAAGAATATGAGGTTAGCCGTGCGACGATACGGAAGGCAATTCAAACTCTTGTGGATGACGACGTGCTTGATACGCGTCATGGCAAGGGCACATTTATCCGGCAGCCTAAAATCGTCTCGAGCTTGAGCACGTTTAAGGGTTTCACTTATTTTTGCCATGAAAATAATATCGAAACCTCGTCTCGTGTTCTCGCTCTTCAGGAGGTCGAGCCGCCCGTTGCCGTCCGTCGTCATTTGCGAATGGAAGAGAATGAATCTGCGGTTTACCTCAAACGCGTGAGGTCAATTAACCACATAAATGCAATGATTGAACATATTTATCTTCCAGTAAAGAACTTCGGGTTTTTACTGGGTGTCGATATGGAGAACGCATCACTTTATGAAACGATTGAGAGAGAGACGGGGCTGCGACTAGAGGATAATTGTTTCCCGTCTATTGTGCTTGAAGCGGGGCTTGCTACGGATGAGGAGAAGCGCATCCTTAATATCGCAGGAGAAGCTGCGATGTTTATATTGAGTGAGACCGTTTATATGAGCACTGGTAAGCCAGTGCACTTTACTAAGCAGGTGATGTTGGGTGATTATTTCAAATACTTCTTTTCGATTAAGGCTAATCAACTCGGCATCAATTGGCGGGGACTTGAAGCCGTTGAGTGTAGAAAGCAATAGGTTGAATAATGGTTAAAGTGGAGAGCGCTGTTCCATTGTATAAGCAGATCGTTCACGATCTTGTGAGTCGAATAGAAAGTGGCGTATATAGCGAAGGGGATAAGCTTCCTACTGAGACGGAGCTTATGGAGGAATATGGCGTTAGTCGTATTACTGTTCGATCGGCAATCAAGGAACTAGAGGATGCCGATATCGTTGAGCGCACGCGAGGGAAAGGTACTTTTGTTACCACGACGCGCAATGCCTATGCAGCCGATGACCAGGAAAGCTTCACCCATTCCTGCATTCAAGAAAATAAAAAGCCTTCGACCGTAGTGCTCGAAGTAGCTTGGATTTATCCTACGCTGCGCGATGTGCGTTTTCTTCAGGTCCAGGAGGACGAGAATATTCTTCAGACTAGACGTTTGCGCTTAGTCGATGGCGTGCCAACGATGTTGGAAACCAATAGCTACACTCCTTCTCTTGCCTTTTTGGAACATGAAGATTTATCGGGGTCTCTACTTGAGGTGCTGGGAAGACGCCATATCGAACTTGGCAATAACGAGCGAACGTTGCAGGTGTGCTTTGCAAGTGCTTACGAGGCAGAACATTTGAATGTAAAGCCGGGATCTGCCCTTTTATTATTTGTAGATAAGCGTTGCAGCGCGCAGGGAGTGCCATTGTTTATTTCGCGGCAGGTGTACTGCACTGAGCGCTTAAAGTTTTATCTCTAGCGAAAGCCAAACCCCGGATTTTCCTTGACCGAATAACAAGAGGTTGAAAACGCCCCGACAAAGGGGCGTTTTTTTGCCGTTTACGGGCGAATTGTTACCGCTTAGGAAGCTTGATTGATCTGTCTTGACAAAGCGAAAGTTTCGAGAATACTATAGATAACAATACAAAATATAACGTTCTATTAACAGATGATTTACTGAGATTGGGAGATAAATGAGGAAGTTGCTCTTGGCCAGCCATGGGCCACTTGCTAGAGCGATGCGTGAAACGCTCCAGCTATTTTGCGGTGAAGATCCTCGCGTTAAGGTGCTATGCGCATATGTCGATGAGGACACGATGGATGTAAACGAGTTGATAGATTTTTGGGACCGTTCTCGCGACCCAGCAGACCAGTGGATTGTCATCACTGATGTCTATGGTGGGTCAGTGAATAACGCTTTTATGGAAAGGTTGGGTGACGATTCTCTAAGGCTCATTGCCGGCATGTCGCTACCACTAGTGCTCGAAGTGTTTTCGAAATTGAGCACACTTGATGACGTCGAGCTCGCTGCATTGGTTTCAAGTGTCCGCCAAAAGGGCACATGCCTATGTTCGCTGCCAAATTCGGTAGAAGAAGACGAGGATTTTTAAGAAAGGAACAAAGATGATTAAGCTGCTGAGAGTTGACCATCGCTTGCTTCATGGTCAGGTTGCCATGACTTGGACGCAAGAGCTTGACACCAATTGCATTTTGATTGCCTGCGATGCGGTTGTGAAAGATGACGTGCGCAAGACGACGCTTAAGCTGGCACGTCCGGCAGGCGTCAAATTGGTTATCAAATCGGTCGATGATTCTATCGAGGCTCTTAGGAGCGGTGTGACCGATAAGTACCGTTTGTTCATTGTCGTTGAAAGCATCGAAGATGCTTACCGCCTGGCAAAGGGCTACAGCGAAATCGAGCATATCAACATTGGAGGAACGAAGCCGCGTGAGGGTGCAGATGTACGCCTATCTTCAACGGTTTTCGCTACCGATCGCGACGTGGAGCTTCTACATGAGCTCAGTGATGCCGGAATCGAGGTGGAGATCAGGCAGGTACCTAGAGACGAGAAGATTTTGATTTAAGCACATACAATAGAAAGGGGATCTCTCATGTTGACTCAAGCGATCCTTATCGGCCTCGTCGCAATGTGCGTGACATTTGAGTGGGCACTTGGCACTTGCCTTGCTTCTCGCCCGATTGTCACGGGCGTCCTCATCGGTCTTGTGATGGGTGATTTGCAGACGGGCATTATTGTCGGCGCCACGCTTGAAATGGTGTTCATTGGATCGGTTACCATCGGGGCGGCCGTTCCGCCTGACGTTATCACCGGTGGTATTTTGGGCACTGCCTTTGCAATTTCGACGGGTCAAGGCGCTGAAGTTGCGCTGACGCTCGCTTTCCCGATTGCGTCGCTTTATCTCATCATTGATAACGCGCTTACGCTGATCGTGATGCCGTTTTTCGTCCATAAAGCGGACGACTGTGTGGCAAAGGGCGACCTCAAAGGTATGGAGCGGATGCATCTGCTTGGTGGATTCATCGTCAAATCGCTTCCTCGCTTTTTCGTGTGCTCCCTTGCTTTCTATCTCGGAACGCCGGTTATGAACGCGGTGCTTAACGCAATTCCCGAGTTTGTAAGTAACGGCCTGGTTATTGCGGGTGGATTCATCCCTGCGCTCGGCATTGCACTGCTCGCTTCAATGATTGTCAACAAGCAGACTGCTATTTTCTTCGTGCTCGGGTTTGCGCTCTGTGCCTACATGAGCATTCCAATCCTTGGTATTGCCATCATGGGGCTTTGCCTCGCAGTAATCCTCGTGGCGGTCCAGCCAAACTTCATTGCTCAGACGCCACAGCTTAGTTCGGAAGGGAGCTTCGACGATGACGACTTCTAATGACACCAGTTCCAACAAGATTACAAAGCGTGATCTAAAATCGGTATTTTTCCGTTCGCTTACGATGGAGTACTCTTGGAACTACGAGCGCCAGCAGCACATGGGATACTGCTTCTCCATGCTTCCCATCATTCGTCGCGTGTATAAGGATAAGGATGACCAGGTTGCTGCTGCTAAGCGTCACATGGAGTTCTTCAACACCACTCCTTATGTCTCAACATTAATTCTGGGTATTTCGGCAGCGATGGAAGAGGCAAACGCTAACGAAGAGGATTTTGACGAATCCTCTATCAACAGCGTAAAGGCCGCTCTTATGAGCCCGCTGGCCGGCATCGGTGACTCTCTGTTCTGGGGAACGTTGCGTGTCATCGCCACTGGTTTGGGTGTGTCGCTTTCTATGCAGGGTAACATTCTCGGCCCGCTTCTCTTCCTCGTTGTATTCAATGTTCCGCATTATCTGATTCGTTGGTTCTGCCTTAAATGGGGCTACGGATTCGGAACCAGTTTCTTGAGCAAGATCGAGAAATCTGGCCTTATGCCAAAGCTCACCATGGGGGCTGCAATTCTCGGTCTTATGGTTATCGGCGCTATGGTGCCCAACCTTGTATCGGTCAGCGTGGCTGGTTCTCTCGGTACCGGCGACAGTGCGCAGACTATCCAAAGCATCATCGACGGTATCATGCCGAGCCTGCTGCCGCTGCTTGTGACACTTGGAGTTTACGAACTCGTCCAGCACAAGGTCAAGATTGCTTGGATTCTCGTTATTCTCATGGCGGTTGGTATCGTCGGCTCCTTCTTCGGAGTGTTTGCAATCTAAATGGTTGATTTCGCCGTCTGGGCCAATTGAATTAGAAAGGTATATCTCATGGTTTCATTTGATGAACAGGCAATTCTCGATAACGGTGCTTATATCTACAATCAACGTGCCGAAATTGAACGCATTGCTGACGAAATTTGCGAAAAGGGTTTCGATTCGATTTTCTTCACCTCGTCAGGTGGCTCGCTTGCGATGATGCAGCCGTTTGACTATATGGTTTCTGTTATGTCCGATATTCCCGTCCAGTCCCAAGTTTCGGCAGATTTCCTCACGGTTGGCAATCGGCGCATCGGTAAGGGGACCTTGGCGTTCATGGCGTCCAAGTCGGGCGACACCAAAGAGACGGTCGCGGCGGCAAAGGCGGCAAAAGACGCAGGCTGCACCATTGTCTCTACGCTTGGCGTGGACGGTTCACCGCTTGGTGAACTTTCCGATTATGGAGTGATCTATAAGCAGGGCCGTCCTATGGAGCTCGTGCTGTACCTTCTGATTGGAAAGATTCTCAAGAACAGGGGCTTTTTCGATGACTACGATCGCTTCGCTGATGAGCTTGTAAATCTCCCCGCTGCTCTCGTTTCCGTCGGCAAGAACGCTGACGAGATGGCTCGCGCATATGCTCTGAAGCACAAGGACGATCCGTATCAGATTTGGATTGGTTCTGGTAATCTGTGGGGCCCCACGTATTCGTTTGCCATGTGTGTGCTCGAGGAGTCCCAATGGCTGCGCACCAAATCCGTTACATCGCCTGAGTTCTTCCATGGCACTATCGAACTTGTTGAGCCGGGCGTTTGCGTCGCGCTCGCAATGACGGAGGCGCAGACTAGGCCTCTTGATGAGCGCGTTGCACGCTTCTGTAAGCAATATGCGGATGATTTCACCGTATTCGATACACATGATTATGAGTTGCCGGGTATCAGTGATGAATTCCGCTGGATGCTTTCTCCGGTGGTGCTCAATGCCATTCTCTCGCGTGTGAGCAAGAATTTCGAGGAAATTCGTGACCATTCGCTCGACATCCGCCGTTATTACCGCAAGGTCAAGTACTAATAAAGACCGTACGTGATGGGAGGCGTTGAGGTGAAAATCGCAGCAATTGGTGACAACGTTATTGATCGCTATCTCAACAAAGGCGTTATGTATCCTGGTGGCAATGCCGTAAACGTCGCTGCCCATGCAAGCATGCTTGGCGCACAGGCTGCGTATATTGGGGAGATCGGCAACGACCTGGGAGGGCGAATAATCACCGATGCCCTTTCTTCGCTGAACGTTGACCTTTCGCAATCATGCATGCCTGAAAAAGCAACAACCAAGACTTGCGATGTAAATGTTTACAACGGTGAACGTGTCGAAGTTGGTTACGATACGGGGACTTGCTGGGCGCACAAAACCCATATCAACGATTCTGATGTCAAGTTTCTTCAGGGATCCGATGCGGTTTTTACCAGCGTCAATGCAAAGCTGCAGGATGATGTGCACCTAGTTCAAGATCTTCCCGCTGTGGTGGTTTATGACTTTTCCGTTAAAGATAAGTATCGAACCGACGCATATTTCGATCTTGTTTGCCCTGCTACAACCCTTGGTCTGTTTTCCTGTTCCGGCGAGAGCGATCAACAGATTCAAGTTCTATTGAAGAGGGCCATAGAGCATGGTTGTCGCTACACGATTGCTACACGGGGATCTGCAGGGCCTGTGTTCTTTGACGGTTCCCGATGGTACCAGGGAAATATAAGACCCGTAGATGCGCTTGACACCATGGGCGCGGGAGATTCGTATATCACTGCGTTTGTTGTGAGCTGTCTCTCGCATGGCTGGAGTAAAAAGCAACCGCTCGATGCGGAGATCATTCGGGATGCAATGGAATTCGCTGCTGACTATTCAGCTAAGAATTGCCTTAAACCCGGCGGCTTTGGATTCGAGCATAAACTCGCCGAGATGAAAGACGGCCAAGCTTCCATTTCCTAGAAAGGTATTTTTTTAGGTCATTAAGTATTAATACGTAGTGAAATGACAAGTTGTCAATTGAAACGAATTTCACTCTATTAAACGAAGGGATATTAGATATGTTCAATTTCGATGAGCCTCGTTACGAGAAGGTTGTGAGCGATGCCCTCGCTCTCCGTCCTCAGATTGAGGCTGCCGTGGACAAGGTCTGCGAGCAGGGTTATTCCAACATCTTCTTCATCGGCTGCGGCGGCACCTGGGCCCACACGCTCCCGATGAAGTATTGGGTCGAGACCACCACGGCCGACGTCGACGTCCACTGCGAGATCGCCGCTGAGTTCCTCGCATGCCCGCCCAAGGCCTTCAACAAGGACTCGGTCTGCGTCTTCTCCACCCGTACCGGCACCACCCCCGAGATCATCGAGGCCGCCAAGTTCTGCCAGGAGCAGGGCGCCCGCACGCTGATGTATGTCTCCAACGACAACACCCCGGCCACCGAGTACGCCGATTACAAGTTCTTCAGCTTCGCCGAGGACGACGTCCTGTGCGAGGCCATCTACACCTACCAGATCACGCTGGTCGCCCGCTTCCTCAAGAACGCCGGCGCCTTCCCCAAGTACGACACCTTCATGGAGGAGTTCGGCAACATCGCTCCGTACCTCATCAAGGCCAAGGACGCTCAGGACGAGCGCTGCGCCGCCATGGCCGAGGACTTCAAGGACACCGATTACCACATGGTGATTGGCTCCGGCATGCTCTGGGGTGAGGCCTACGACTACGCCATGTGCATCCTCGAGGAGATGCAGTGGATCAAGACCAAGTCCATCCACGCCGCCGAGTTCTTCCACGGCACCATCGAGCTGTGCGAGGAGGGCACGAGCCTCATCATGCTCTACGGCGAGGACGACACCCGCAAGCTCATGGACCGCGTGGACAACTTCACCCACATGCTCGCCGACGAGAAGGGCGTCAACGTCCGCGTGAACAAGTTCGACACCGCCGAGGTCGAGCTGCCGTTCAGCGACCCCGAGTTCCGCAAGATCGTCTCCCCGATGGTCACCTACACCATCACCGAGCGCCTGAGCTGCCATCTCGAGCACGTCCGCAACCACCCGCTCACCACGCGTCGCTACTATCACCAGATGAACTACTAATCCTTTCAAATTGCTGCTGTTGCCTGTAGGCGAGCTGTTCTGAACGTCTCGCCTACAGGCTTATTTCTGGGGTTAATCAGAATAGTTGCCCAGTACCTCCTAGTTGCGCTGGTCGCATTATGGCGTCTATGGACGAGCAGGCATTTGGCATTACGATGCTTGGTCGTCCGCTGTTTGCGAGCCTGTTTGTCGGCTTGATCCTTGGAGATGTCCAGCAGGGCGTTATCGTCGGCGCTGCTTTGGAGTCCATGTTCATGGGCACCATCATGGTCGGCGCGGCGGTTCCTCCCGAGGTCTATGCCTCCGGCGTGCTTGGCTGCGCGTTTGCCGTCATTACGGGTACGGGCACGGCAACTGCCGTCGTGCTCGCCCTTCCCGTCTCCGTCTTCCTTCTCTACTCCGTGATTAACTTTGCAACGCGTATCGTCGCAGCCCATCTGGGTTACGACCTGGGAACAAAGTTCCTGCAGCAGTCCGAAGAGAACAACCTTATGTCTTGCATGACGCATGCTGCCGGTGTCCTCGGAATGACCGTTATCGGCGCCATGATTGCGGCACAGGTCTCACTGTCCACTGCTTTGACCTTTGACGTGGGTGGTTCGGAGATTGTCCTGCAGGATCTGTTCGATTCGATCTTCCCCGGTCTGCTGCCCTTGCTGGCAACCTTTGCCTGCGTCGCCCTGTACAAGAAGGGCGTCAAGACCATTTGGATCATCTTGGGTATCTTTGCGATTTGCATCATCGGAACGGGCTTGGGAGTGTTCGCGGCGGCGTAAAGCCAACGGCAGCAAATGATATTAGGTGGCACCGGGCCGGGATTGTCTTCCCGACCCGGTGCCACTGCTATTCTCCGACTTTGGCATTGATATCTGCGGTGCCATTCATCAAGAACAGCCTAAGAACCAGCTTGATGACATATCCCGGTTTGACTTCTGCC
>ERZ857693.981-NODE-981-length-39718-cov-11.313340_pt1 | contig 39718 bp, 40 predicted proteins | sample MGYA00519765_ERZ857693 | MGnify/ENA primary metagenome ERZ857693 (study PRJEB31778, sample SAMEA3449354) | human gut metagenome | biome: human gut; feature: human-associated habitat; material: faeces | place: United Kingdom | collected 2010/2012 ... | reverse complement strand
GAAAATCTACCCCTTATGCAGCTCAGATGGCAGCTGAAACAGCAGCTAAAGCAGCATTAGTACATGGTTTAAAATCAGTTGACGTAATGGTTAAAGGACCAGGTTCAGGTAGAGAAGCAGCAATTCGTGCCCTGCAGGCATGCGGAATCGATGTAACAAGCATCAGAGACGTTACACCAGTACCACACAATGGTTGCCGTCCACCAAAACGCAGAAGAGTCTAGTACTATTATTATTCACTACGTTAACGGATTGTATGTGTCCGAATTATATAGGAGGAAAACAAAAACATGGCAGTAAATAGAGTTCCGGTTCTTAAAAGATGTAGATCCCTCGGAATGGATCCAGTTTATTTAGGAATTGATAAAAAGTCTAACAGACAGTTAAAAAGAGCGAATAGAAAAATGAGCGAGTATGGTCTCCAGTTACGTGAGAAACAGAAAGCTAAATTCATCTATGGTGTATTAGAGAAACCTTTCCTGAACTACTTCAAGAAAGCATCTAAGATGAATGGTATGACAGGTGAAAACCTGATGGTACTCTTAGAGTCAAGACTTGACAACGTTGTATTCCGTCTTGGACTTGCTAGAACAAGACGTGAAGCAAGACAGATCGTTGACCACAAGCACGTACTTGTAAACGGAAAACAGATCAACATCCCTTCATACCTTGTAAAGGCTGGAGATGTTGTAGAAATCAAAGAAGCTAAGAAGAGCTCACCAAGATACAAAGAGATCGTTGAGGTTACAGGCGGACGTCTTGTTCCAGAATGGTTAGAAGCTGATCTGGAAAACCTGAAAGGAACAGTAAAAGAACTTCCAAAACGTGAAGCAATCGATGTTCCTGTAGATGAGATGTTAATCGTCGAGTTATATTCTAAATAATAAACCGTAACCCACAGGAGGTGGACTTAGTGTTTGATTTTAATAAACCCAATATTGAAATAACTGATATTTCAGATGATAAGAAATATGGTAGATTCGTTGTAGAACCTCTTGAAAGAGGTTATGGTACAACATTAGGTAATTCTCTTAGAAGAATTATGCTTTCATCTTTACCTGGTTCAGCAATCAGCCAGGTTAAGATTGACGGTGTTCTTCATGAGTTCAGTTCTATTCCGGGTGTTAAGGAAGATGTCACTGAGATTATCATGAACTTGAAATCTCTGGCAATCAAAAACACATCTGAATCTGATGAGCCTAAGACAGCTTATATCGAGTTTGAAGGCGAAGGCGTTGTAACAGCAGCTGATATTCAGGTGGATCAGGATATTGAAATCATGAATCCGGAAACTGTAATCGCTACATTAAACGGTGGTGCAGACAGCAAATTGTATATGGAACTTACCATTACAAATGGAAGAGGCTACGTGAGTGCCGATAAGAATAAAAATGACGAACTGCCAATCGCAGTGATTCCAATTGATTCTATCTACACTCCAGTGGAACGAGTGAACCTTACAGTAGAGAATACCCGTGTCGGACAGATTACAGACTTTGATAAGCTTACATTGGATGTATACACAAACGGCACACTGCTTCCGGACGAAGCTGTAAGTTTGGCTGCAAAGGTACTTAGCGAACATCTGAAACTCTTTATCGACCTGTCAGAAGTGGCTCAGGCTGCAGAAGTTATGATCGAGAAAGAAGACGATGAAAAAGAAAAAGTTCTTGAGATGAGCATTGATGAACTTGAACTTTCTGTTCGTTCATACAACTGTCTGAAGAGAGCTGGCATCAATACAGTTGAAGAACTGACAAACAGAACACCGGAAGACATGATGAAAGTACGTAACCTTGGACGTAAGTCTCTGGAAGAAGTACTTGCAAAATTAGATGAGTTAGGCTTAAGCCTGAGTAAAGGTGAAGAATAATCTGTCAGTAAGCCCGAAAGTGCATGGCAGAGCATTTGGCTAGTAAGCCCGAAGAAGCATAACCAAGTGTTATAATGGAGGATATTTAAAATGGCAAAATATAGAAAACTTGGCAGAACATCAAGCCAGAGAAAAGCATTATTAAGAAACCAGGTAACAGCACTTCTGAATAACGGAAAGATCGTTACAACAGAAGCTAAGGCTAAAGAGATCCGCAAGATCGCTGAAGGTCTTATCGCATTAGCTGTTAAAGAAAAAGATAACTTCGAAGAAGTTACTGTAAAAGCTAAAGTTGCCCGCAAAGACAAAGATGGCAAGAGAGTAAAAGAAGTTGTAGATGGTAAGAAAGTTACTGTATATGACGAAGTTGATAAAACAATCAAAAAGGATATGCCAAGCAGACTGCATGCTCGTCGTCAGATGCTGAAGGTTCTTTATCCTGTAAAGGAAGTTCCAACTGCACAGGCTGGAAAGAAGAAAAATACAAAAGAAGTTGATCTCGTAGCTAAATTATTCGATGAGATTGCTCCTAAGTATGCAGATCGTAACGGTGGATACACAAGAATCGTAAAGATCGGTCAGCGTAAAGGTGATGCAGCTATGGAAGTTCTGATCGAACTTGTATAGTTAGAAGTCAATTTTATAAAGAGGGGGGAACTACCAAAAGGGGTTCCTCTTTTTTTTATAAAATTCGATATTGAAACCAGAAAAAAATATATTATATATGCAAACAGTGGCTTTGAACGAAGTGAACGGAACAGTTTGCATATATAATATATTTTTTTTGTACGGAATAATATTCAAGATTTGTTAAAAATCTGACTATAGCGTTAAATTTACTACTATTAACAAATATGATTACAAATTATCAAATAAATGATATAATATCGTCAACGCAGTTAATATTACATTGTTCAAAAGACTGATAATTACAATTTATTTGGACTATAAATTGATAAATGAAATGGAAGGTAGGGATAAAGAATGAGCAGACTGGAAATTGCCTCTCCAAAAAGAGCAAAGATCGTAATGGAAGGCCTCTATAAAGATCTGGAAAGAAGAATTGAATCGAGTCCACCGGGGTTATGTCCAGTAGATATGGCAAGAGCATTTCTTGAGTTATGTCATGCACAGACATGCGGAAAATGTGTGCCTTGCCGTATAGGATTAGGACAGCTTAATAATTTCATCCGTGAAGTACTGGATGGAAAAGCGACAATGAAGACATTAGATATTATGGAACAGACAGCACTTTCTATTATGGAATCTGCAGACTGCGCGATTGGTTATGAAGCAGCGAACATGGTATATAAAGGATTGATCGGTTATCGTGATGATTATATTGAACATATTCAGAACGGAAGATGTACCTGTACATATAATCAGCCTGTACCATGTGTATCTTTATGCCCGGCACATGTAGATATTCCTGGATATATCGCACTGGTAGGGGAAGGACGATATGCGGATGCAATCCGACTGTTAAGAAAGGATAATCCATTCCCGACCACATGTGGATTCATCTGTGAACATCCATGTGAAGCAAGATGTAGAAGAAACATGGTAGATGATTCTATTAATATCCGTGGATTGAAGCGTGTAGCAGCAGATTTTGCAGGAGAAGTAGATCCTCCGCAGTGCGCACCAAGTACAGGTAAGAAGATCGCAATCCTTGGCGGCGGACCTGGAGGATTAAGTGCAGCATATTATCTGCAGTTAATGGGACATCAGACAACCGTATATGAGATGTTGCCGGAATTGGGCGGAATGCTTCGTTATGGTATCCCGAACTACAGACTTCCAAAAGAAAGACTGGACGATGATATCCGAGCAATCCTGAAGACAGGTGTACAGGTGAAGAATGGTCTGAAGATCGGACAGGATATTACGATCCAGGAATTAAGACAACAGTATGATGTTGTTCTGATCACGATCGGAGCAAGTACAGATAAAAAATTAGGATTAGAGAATGAAGATGCAGACGGAATCATTTCCGCAGTGCAGTTCTTACGTAATGTAGGAAAAAACCAGATTATAGATCTGACAGGAAAAGAAGTGGCTGTTATTGGTGGAGGTAACGTATCAATGGATGCGGTCCGTACAGCAAAACGTCTGGGTGCAAAGAAGGTAAGTATTGTCTATAGACGAAGAGTAGCAGACATGACGGCACTTCCTGGAGAAATCGAAGGAGCAGTTGCGGAAGGCATAGAATTACAGACGCTGAAAGCACCGGCATCTATAGATGTAGACGAGAATCATCATGTAAAAGGTATCTATGTGACACCTCAGATGGTAAGCTCGATCAGAGATGGAAGAGCAAGTATCAAATCTACAGGTGAAGAAGATATTTACATACCATGCGATGTATTAATCGTAGCAATTGGACAGAATATTGAGACACATCACTTCGAACAGGCGGGTATCCCGGTTGAACGTGGTAAGATCATTACTAAAAGTACGGGAGCATTTGAGAATCTTCCTGGAGTATTTGCAGGAGGGGACTGTGCAAGCGGACCGGCTTCGGTTATCAAAGCAATCGCGGCCGCAAAGGTTGTTGCAGCCAACATTGATGAGTATCTTGGATATCATCATGAAATTTCCTGCGATGTTGAAATCCCGGAGGCGCATCTGGATGACCGTACACCTTGCGGAAGAGTGAATCTTACAGAAAGAGAAGCATGTGAAAGAGTCTGTGATTTTGAAGCAGTTGAAAACTGCATGACAGAAAAAGAAGCAAAACAGGAGGCAAGCAGATGTCTTCGCTGTGATCATTTCGGATACGGTATATTTAAGGGAGGCAGAGAGACATTATGGTAAATCTTACAATTGACGGAAGAAAGATAATAGTAAAAGAAAATACCACGATCATGGAAGCTGCAGCCCAGAATGGGATTCCTATTCCGAAACTTTGTTATTTAAAAGGAATCAATGAAATTGCGGCCTGTCGTGTCTGTGTAGTAGAACTGGAGGGAAAAGAGAAGCTGATCACCTCCTGCAATAATGTTGCAAAAGAGGGAATGGTCATTCATACGAATAGTCCAAAGGTAAGAAGGCACAGAAGAACGACAGTAGAACTGATCCTTTCACAGCATGACTGTGAATGTGTAACTTGTTCGAGAAGTGGCAACTGCAGTCTTCAGACAGTTGCCAATGATCTGAATATTATAGAGATTCCATTTAAGATGGAAATTGAAAGACAACCGTGGAACAAGGAATTTCCTCTGATCAGGGATTCTTCAAAATGTATTAAATGTATGCGGTGCGTACAGGTTTGTGAAAAAGTACAGAGCCTTGGTGTATGGGATGTAGAAGGAACAGGATCAAGAACAACGATTAATGTAGCCGGACACAGAACGATAGAGGAAGCTTCATGCGCATTATGCGGGCAGTGTATTACGCATTGTCCGGTGGGAGCATTACGGGCAAGAGATGATACAGAAGATGTATGGGATGCAATTGCAGATCCGGATAAGATCGTAGTTGCACAGGTGGCTCCAGCTGTAAGAACAGCATGGGGCGAGGAATTTGGACTTTCTGATAAGGAAGCAACTGTCGGAAAGATCCTTGATGCTTTGAAGAGAATGGGAGTCGATTATGCATTCGACACAACATTTTCAGCTGACTTGACAATCATGGAAGAAGGGACGGAATTTTTGCACAGATTTACTGCAGGGGAATTAAAAGAGCGTCCGATGTTTACTTCATGCTGTCCGGGATGGCTTAGATTTATCAAATCACAGTATCCTCATCTGGTGAGACAGCTTTCAACGGCAAAATCACCACAGCAGATGTTCGGAGCCGTGATGAAAACTTACTTTGCAGAGAAGCTTGGGGTATCACCTGAGAAGATCTACACAGTATCTGTAATGCCATGTGTGGCAAAAAAAGGGGAAAAGGAGATGGAACTGTTCTATCAGGAATATGCGGGACATGATATCGATGCAGTTATTACGACAAGAGAACTGACAAAGATGATCAAATCAGCGCATATCAGTCCGGATACACTTGCAGATATTGACAGTGACCGGCCAATGCAGGATGGAACAGGAGCAGGTGTAATTTTCGGAGCAACAGGAGGTGTAATGGAGGCAGCTCTTCGAACTGCATACTATCTGCTTAAAGGTGAGAATCCACCGGAAGATGCATTTAAAGCTGTAAGAAGTACCGGATTTAATCAAAATCAGGGAATACAGGAAGCAAATTTCCAGATCGATAATGTAACAGTCAGAACTGCAGCAGTCAGCGGACTTGGGAATGCAAGAGCTCTTCTGGATCGCATCAATAAAGGAGAAGTTCATTATGACTTCGTAGAGGTAATGGCTTGTCCGGGAGGATGCGTAGGCGGTGGCGGACAGCCAATTCATGACGGAAGAGAACTTGCTTATGAAAGAGGACAGAAGCTTTACAGTCTGGATAAAAATGCAAAACGTCGGTTCTCACATGAAAATCAGGACGTTCAGAAAATGTATGAGGAATACTTTGTAAAACCTAATTCACCAAAATCACACATGTTACTGCATACAGAGCATAAACTGGAAGGTTTTTAAGGTGAAAAAGCTACATGTTAAAAAAATATCAAATATGTGAAAAAAATATCAAAATGTTATTGACAAAGAATTAACAAACGGTTATACTAAGACCATCGAAACAAACAAAAACTCACAGGAGGATAATCAACATGGCGACAAAGAAAAAAGAAAACGCAGTACCAGAGATTATTGATAATGTAGAAGCTCTCGAAGCTAAGATGAAAGCAATGAGAGAAGCTCAGAAAAAATTTGCTACTTACACACAGGAACAGGTAGACAAAATCTTTTTCGAAGCAGCGATGGCAGCAAATAAGATGCGTATCCCGCTTGCTAAGATGGCAGTAGAAGAGACAGGACGTGGTCTTGTAGAAGATAAAATCATCAAAAACCATTACGCAGCAGAGTACATTTACAATAAGTACAAAAACGATAAGACATGCGGCGTGATCGAAGAAGACAAGGCGTACGGAATTAAAAAGATTGCAGAACCAGTTGGTCTGGTAGCAGCGGTTATCCCAACTACAAACCCGACATCAACAGCAATCTTCAAAACATTAATCTGTTTGAAAACAAGAAATGCAATCATCATCAGCCCACACCCGGCAGCAAAGGCATGTACAATTGCAGCAGCAAAAGTTGTTCTTGATGCAGCAGTAAAAGCCGGAGCACCGGAAGGAATCATCGGATGGATCGATGTTCCGTCATTAGAGCTGACAACAACAGTTATGAGAGATTCAGATGAGATCCTTGCAACAGGTGGTCCTGGAATGGTTAAATCTGCATACTCTTCAGGAAAACCGGCACTTGGTGTTGGACCTGGTAACACACCTGTTATCATCGATGATTCAGCAGATATCAAGATGGCAGTTAACTCCATCATCCATTCTAAGACATTTGATAATGGTATGATCTGTGCTTCTGAACAGTCAGTAACTGTACTGGACAGCATTTATGATGAAGTTAAGAAAGAATTTGCATACCGTGGATGCTACTTCCTCAAGAAGGGAGAAGAACTTGATAAAGTTCGTAAGACAATCATCATCAACGGAGCATTAAATAATAAGATTCCTGGAAAATCAGCATATGAGATCGCTAAGTTAGCAGGTGTTGAAGTACCGAAGGCTACAAAGATCCTGATCGGTGAAGTAGAATCTGTTGATATTTCGGAAGAATTCGCACATGAGAAATTATCTCCTGTACTTGCAATGTACAGAGCTAAGACATTTGATGAGGCTCTTGCAAAAGCTGAGCAGCTTGTTGCAGATGGTGGATACGGACATACATCATCACTTTACATCCACCCATCACAGACAGAAAAGATTGAGAAACATCAGCAGGCTATGAAGACTTGCCGTATCCTGATCAATACACCTTCATCACAGGGTGGTATCGGAGACCTTTACAACTTCGGACTTGCTCCATCTCTTACACTTGGATGTGGTTCTTGGGGAGGAAACTCTGTATCTGAGAACGTAGGTGTGAAACACCTGATCAATATCAAGACAGTTGCAGAGAGGAGAGAAAACATGCTGTGGTTTAGAACACCTGAGAAAGTATACTTTAAGAAAGGCTGCATGCCTGTAGCATTAGATGAACTCGGAACTGTAATGCATAAGAAGAAAGCGTTCATCGTAACAGACAGTTTCCTGTACAAGAATGGTTATGTAAAACCGATCGAAGATAAATTAGATCAGATGGGAATCCAGCATACATGCTTCTTTGAAGTTGCTCCAGACCCAACTCTGCAGTGCGCTAGAAGAGGTGTAGAACAGATCAGAGCATTTGAGCCAGATACGATCATCGCTCTTGGTGGCGGATCCGCAATGGATGCTGGAAAGATTATGTGGTTAATGTATGAGCATCCGGAAGCAAAATTCGAAGATATGGCTATGGACTTCATGGATATCCGTAAGAGAGTATACACATTCCCTAAGATGGGAGAGAAAGCTTACTTTATAGCTATCCCAACATCTTCAGGAACAGGTTCAGAAGTAACTCCATTCGCAATCATCACAGATGCTGATACAGGAGTAAAATGGCCTATCACAGACTACGAATTAATGCCAAACATGGCTATCGTAGACGTTGACAATGCAATGACAGCACCTAAGGGACTGACAAGTGCATCTGGTATCGACGTAATGACACATGCAATCGAAGCATATGTATCTATCATGGCTACAGACTTTACAGATGGTCTTGCTATGAAGGCAGTAAAAGCAGTATTTGATTACTTACCATCTGCATATGAGAATGGTGCTAATGATCCAATCGCAAGAGAGAAGATGGCTAACGCTTCATGCATGGCTGGTATGGCATTCGCAAATGCATTCCTTGGACTGAACCACTCTATGGCTCACAAACTTGGTGCATTCCATCACCTGCCACACGGTATTGCTAACGCTGTAATCCTGACAGATGTAATGCGTTACAATGCTGCAGAAGTACCTACAAGAATGGGAACATTCTCTCAGTATCAGTATCCACATGCACTTGCAAGATACGCAGAATTAGGACGTTTTGCAGGATGCAAAGGTAAGACAGATGAAGAAGTATTTGAGAACTTCATCGCTAAACTGGAAGAACTCAAAGAGAAGATTGGCATTAAGAAGACAATCAAAGATTACGGTGTAGATGAGAAATACTTCCTGGATACATTGGATGATATGACAGAGCAGGCATTCAACGACCAGTGTACAGGAGCTAACCCAAGATATCCACTTATGAGTGAGATGAAAGAAATCTACCTGAAATGCTATTATGGAAAATAAAACAGGCAAAAATATAATATCCAAGAGTTTTTGTTTGCAAATCGGATAATGTATTTAGCATAGAAAAAGTGCAGCGTTCAACGTTGCACTTTTTCTTATGCAAAGAAAGATGGAAAATGTAAAGGGATGTTTCGAGTAGAATGATTTTCAGAATCGGATCTGTTACTTGGGAGAATAGACTGATAATAATGTTAAAAAAATAACAATAAATATATACGATAAAAAATAGTGAAAAAAATATCAAAAAACTATTTAAAAATCTGATAATAAGGTATATAATACAGATAACAAGAAGGAAGGGGCCAAAGATTCAATAAAAAGGAGGAATCTGTATGAAGCTCGAGAAGAAAAATTTAATCGTAGAGAGACCTTATAAATCAGTTTATAAGACAGAGGAAGGTATTGTTAAAATATTTGCAACAGATCATCCGAAGTCAGCGGTATTTAATGAAGCATTGAATACAGTGAAAGTTGAAGAAACAGGATTGGATATTCCAAAATTAAAAGAGGTAACTCAGATTAATGGAGAATGGGCACTGCTCATTGAGAACAGAGAAGGAAAAACTTTGGAAGAGATGATGAAAGTTGACCGTGCCAATCTTGAAAAATACATGTCAGATTTTGTAGATCTTCAGCTTAAAGTACAGAGCAAAACGGCCACAACATTACCGAAATTAAAAGACAAACTGGCAGATGAGATAAGAAGTCTGAAAGATTTGGATGCAACAGAACGTTATGAGCTTTTGACCAGATTGGAAGGAATGCCGAAGCATACGAAATTGTGTCACGGTGATTTTAACCCGAGTAATGTGATTGTTGAAAAGAACGGAAAGATGACAGTGATCGACTGGGCACATGCTTCACAGGGAAATGCAAGTGCAGATGCTGCAATGACATATCTGTTATTTGCATTACATGATCAGGAAAGTGCAGATCTTTATCTTAAGTTATTCTGCAAGAAGAGTGACACAGCAAGACAGTATGTAGAACAATGGCTGCCAATCGTAGCTGCTGCAGAGCTTGGGAAAGATATCCGTCTGGAAAAAGACTTCTTGATGAAATGGATCGATGTTATGGAGTATGAATAGATGATATTAATACAGGAAAGGTGTTGCCGCTAATTTCTACCGTGTACTATGGTATAAAAAATAAGCCTCAAAATGAGGCTTATTTTTTATACCATAGTATGCAGGAGACAATGTCAGCTACTAAATAAAATTAGAAAAATACATTTCCACCAATGTTGATTCCGGATACACCGGTTGACGCGGATCTGAACTGCAGACAATTGATAACTGCAGAATGTCTTGCACCACCAAGTGCAGCCCGAGCTACAGAATAAGCAGTGGATGAAGCACCTTTACTCAGTACTTTATTCAATGAACCGTTCCAGGTTGGAGCGAATTGTCCTGACTGGTATATAACAGCACGCAGAGTATTCGGATAAGCCGGGCTTGCTACGCGGTTCATGATAACAGTTGCAACAGCAAGCATTCCATCATAACTACCTGCTTCACATTGAAGGATTGCCGCTAATAATGCGACATCCGTTGTAGATACATTGGTGTTGTTGCCTGTGTTGGTAGTATTGTTGCCGGTATTATTAGTGGTGTTATTTTTATTTTGATTAGTCGAACCGTTTGTTGTTGAATTTGTTTTATTCGCGTTATTCGTAGTATTGGTTGAGTTACTTGGTTTTGAGGCTTCTGATTTTACAGAGCCAGATATTTTATCATTCTGTGCAAGCTTTAATGCTTCCTCGGCAGCTTTGGCACGATCCAACTGTGCCTGATAATTTGCCAGTTCTCCGGAAGTGGATGAAATCTTTGAATTCAGTTCATCACGTTTGCTTGTCAATGTTTCCTGAAGTCCGGAAAGTTTGCTTTGCTGTTCTTCCAGATCTTTCTGTTTCTTTTCTACATTAGCACGAACCTGCTGTAATTCTTCCAGCATAGAGCGGTCATACTTACTGATAGTTGCAACATATTCAGCTTTATTCAGAAAATCTCCCATATTTTCGGAAGTGAGCAGAATCTGAACCAGAGATGCTCCGCCGCCTTCATACATGAATTTGATACGATCTTTCATGGAATCATACTGAGCTTCCTCGTCAAGCTGGGCAGAAGCTAGATCCAGTTTTGATTTTTCTACTTTGGCAGCCAGATCTTCTACCTGACTGGAAGCAGTGTCCAGCTCTTTACTTAAAGAAGATAACTGGCTGTTTAAATCGTTTAACTCACCTTTGAGATCAGAGGTGGTATTTTCCAATTCATCTGTCGAAGGTGCTGAATATACCGGAGTACTAACAGAAGCAATTGTTACGGTACAGATGGTAATTGCCAAAGCCGATCGTAATGCTCGTTTCTTTTTCATACTTATCATAAACATATCCTTTCCCTTTTCGCGAATGCTTATCTATTATACAACAAAATTCATTATAAAGCAAATTTTAGGTTTCGTTTGACAGGTTAAAGATATATTAAACTTTATGTAAACTAATTCGGAAAAGGTTTACAGAGGAAAGAATTATGTATAAAATAAATAGGTAGAATGTCTGAATAAGAGAGGAATATATATAATATGAAAAAATACGAAGAAGAAAATTATAGATTAGAAAATATCAGTGAGCAGATCTATCCGTGGATAAAAGCAGAGCTTACGGATTCCCAGGCTTTGAATGGAAAGCATTTTTCGGAAGAAGATGCACCTGTAATTGGGTTCCTTGGGGATCTGAACGTAGTGTTTGCAATTAAAAGAGGGGAAGATATATATGAGATCTTAAAGGATAACATGCTTCCGCCTGAATGTGATATCATAAAACTGTATCATAAAGCTTGTGAAAATCTGAACAGAGATGTAGAATTTGTAATTGCGAATACCTGGTATGGGGGATATGGGATTGTAGCAGACGGACATCATGAGGCAAGTTCCGTGTGCTTTAAGCATATCTGGCAGGTCTGCGCAGACAAGTTGAAGGATGATCTGATCATCATGATTCCGAGAAAAGATACAGTGTTGTTTGCTCCGGCCGGAAATAAAGATATCGTTGAAAAAATGATCGATCACGGAGAAAAGGCATATGAACAGGGAGAGAATAAGATCAGTAAGAAACTTCTTATGTTTTTAAGAGAAGGAAAGGAATTAATTACATATGAAAATTAAAACCAGAATGATTGGAATGGATCTGGATGGAACACTTTTAAAATCTGACAAAGAGTTGACACAATATACGAAAGATGTGTTGAAAAGAGCGATTGAACAGGGAATTATTGTGATGCCGGCGACGGGAAGACCTATTACGGGAGTGCCAAAGGAACTGCTGGAATTCCCGGGCATACGTTATGCGGTTACTGCGAACGGCGGAAGAGTTATAGATCTTGAGAAGAATGAAGCAATTGTAGAGGAACTGCTTCCACATGATATTGCAGAAGTAATGCTGGACGTATTCGAACATTATGATACATTTCGGGAGATTTATTTTGATGGCGTAGGCTATGCCTCGCGGGAAGCACTGGAACATATTGGTAAATATCTGAGTGTTCCGGCAATGGCGAATTATATTATGTCTACACGTGTGGCAGTGGATGATGTGAGAGTCAAATTTGATGAGACGAAACTTCCTGTAGATAAGATCCAGGCGTTATTTACTTCTGTGGAAGATCGTGATGCGGCCAGAAAAGAGATCGAAGATGTTCCGGGAATTGAGATCACGGGAGCGCTTCCGATGAATCTGGAGATTAATGCAGCAGGAGTGAACAAGGGAAAAGCAATGATCGAACTTGGAAAGCTTCTTGGAATTCCAAGAGAAGAAATCATGGCGTTCGGAGATGGCAACAATGATCTGAAGATGCTGAAAGAAGTAGGAACGGGTGTGGCAATGGAAAATGCCATTCCTTCCGTAAAAGAAGCAGCAGATTATGTGACATTATCCAATGACGAAGAGGGCGTTGCGAAATTTATAGAAAAATATATGCTGGATTAAGGAAAGGAGCGCAACATGTTAGATATTATCAAGGTTATAATTTTAGGAATTGTAGAGGGAATCACAGAGTGGCTTCCTGTCAGCAGTACCGGACATCTGATTCTGGTTGGAAATGTGCTGAAACCAAGTATGAGTGATGCATTTATGGAGATGTTTGATGTGGTTATTCAGTTAGGTGCGATCATGGCAGTTGTAGTACTGTATTTTCATAAGTTGAACCCGTTTTCACCAAGAAAGAGCCACAAGCAGAAGATGCTGACCTGGCAGATGTGGATCAAGGTACTGATCGCATCGGTACCTGCAGGAATCGTAGGAGTTCTGTTCAATGATATTCTGGATGAGATCTTCTATAAACCGATTCCAGTAGCAGTGATGCTGATCGTATATGGTATCTTATTTATCGTTGTAGAAAATCATAATGCAGGCAAAAAACCTTCTGTGACAAGGATCTCCCAGTTAAGTGTACAGATGTTATTATGGATCGGTTTCTTCCAGATGCTTGCGCTGATACCGGGAACATCAAGATCAGGAGCTACGATTGTCGGAGCACTGCTGATCGGAGTATCAAGAGAAGTGGCTGCAGAATTTACATTTTTCCTGGCAATTCCGGCAATGTTTGGTGCCAGTCTTTTGAAACTGATCAAATTCGGTTTCCATTTTACAGGCGCAGAATTTGGTCTTCTGATGCTTGGATGTATCGTGTCTTTTGGATTATCGGTTATTGCGATCAAGTTCCTTATGGGATATATCAAACAGCATGATTTTAAAGTATTTGGATATTATCGTATCGTTTTGGGCGGTCTGATCATTGTATGGACTATTATTCAGACTGTAATTGCATAGAAATGTATAAAGAAAATGGGTGGATGTTTTGCGAATATGTGGAATTATCCACTTGTTTTTTGATTAAAACATGATAATATATTAAGTATATATGTATTTTTATACAGTTTGTCAAAAGAATGGAGGAAAAGATTATGAAATTAAAGAAACTTATCAGTGTAATGCTGATTGGTGCATGTGTATGTTCTATGGCAGCATGCGGATCTAAAAAAGAAGAAAAGAAAATTGAAAGTGCAGATGATCTTAAGGATGCAAAGATTGGTGTTCAGACAGGTACAACAGGCGATATCTACTGTTCTGATGATTTCGGTGATGATCATGTAGAGCGTTTTAATAAAGGTGCAGATGCAGTACAGGCACTGGTAAAAGGAAAGATCGATGCAGTTGTTATTGATAACGAGCCTGCAAAAGCATTTGTAGATGCAAATGACGGACTGAAGATTCTTGAGACACCTTATGTAGAAGAAGATTATGCAATGTGCTTTAAAAAGGGCAATACAGAGCTGGAAGACAAATTCAACGCAGCAATCAAGGAACTGAAAGAAGACGGAACATTTGACAAGATCGTTGGATATTATATCGACGGAACAGAAGAAAAAGGATATGAGTCTCCGGCAGATGTCGATCATTCTAATGGTAAACTTGTGATGGCAACAAATGCAGCATTTGAGCCATATGAATATTATGAAGATAACAAGATTGTTGGTGTTGATGTAGACTTTGCACAGGCAATCGCAGATAAGCTCGGTATGGAACTTACTGTAAATGATATGGAATTTGACTCAATTATTGCAGCAGTTGACAGCGGAAAAGCAGATTTTGGTGCGGCTGGTATGACTGTTACAAAGGAAAGAGAGAAACAGGTAGATTTTTCTGATTCCTATTACACAGGAAAACAGATGATCATCGTTAAGAAATAATCCAGAAGAGTAGGATGAGAATATGCAGGAATTGAAAAGTAGTTTTATTTCGAATTTTATAGATGATAACCGCTGGAGATATATTACAGATGGTCTGAAGATTACTTTGCTGGTTACTGTATTTGCAGTATTGATTGGTGTAGTACTTGGATTTTTGATTGCAATTGTCCGTACAACACATGATAAGACCGGCAAATTGAAGATTCTGAATGCAATCTGTAAAGTTTATCTGACGGTGATCCGTGGAACACCAGTAGTTGTACAGCTGATGATCATTTACTTTATTATATTTGGAAGTGTTGATATCAGTAAGGTTGTCGTTGCGATCGTAGCATTTGGTATTAACTCGGGTGCATATGTTGCCGAGATATTCCGTTCTGGTATTATGTCTATCGATAACGGACAGTTTGAAGCAGGGCGAAGCCTTGGATTTAATTATGCACAGACGATGATGTATATTGTTATGCCACAGGCATTTAAGAATGTACTCCCGACACTTTGTAATGAATTTATCTCTCTGTTAAAGGAAACTTCTGTATCCGGTTATATCGCATTACAGGACCTGACTAAAGGCGGGGATATCATTCGAAGCCGTACATATGATGCATTTATGCCGTTGATCGCCGTTGCACTGATCTATCTGGCAATGGTAATGATATTTACCAAGCTTGTCAGCTTACTGGAGAGGAGGTTGAGAAACAGTGACCACTAAGAAAGATGATGTACTGATCAAAGTAGAAGGTCTGCATAAAATATACGGGGATTTCCATGCGCTGAATGGGATTGACGAGGAGATTCACAGAGGAGAAGTGGTCGTTATTGTAGGACCATCCGGTTCCGGTAAGTCAACATTCCTGCGTTCTCTGAATCTTCTTGAGGTTCCGGATCAGGGACATATCTATTTTGAAGGTGTGGATATTACAGACAAACATGTGGATATTAACAAGCACCGTCAGAAGATGGGAATGGTGTTCCAGCACTTTAATTTATTCCCACATAAGACGATCAAGGAAAATATCACACTTGCTCCGATCAAGCTTCTTGGAAAGAGTAAGGAAGAGGCAGATAAAAGAGCAATGGAACTTCTGGAACGAGTAGGACTTGCCGAAAAGGCAGATTCGTATCCATCGCAGTTATCCGGCGGTCAGAAGCAGAGAATTGCAATTGTCCGTTCGCTGGCAATGGATCCGGATGTGATCCTGTTTGACGAGCCGACATCGGCACTCGATCCGGAGATGGTAGGAGAAGTTCTGGAGCTGATGAAACAGCTTGCAAGAGAAGGCATGACGATGGTTGTGGTAACACACGAGATGGGATTTGCCAAGGAAGTTGGTTCCAGAGTTATCTTTATAGATGCGGGACAGATAAAAGAACAGGCAAAACCGGAGGAATTTTTTGAGAATCCAAAAGATCCTCGTCTTAAGGAATTTTTATCTAAGATTTTATAATGAAAAATGAAAAGGAAATATATAATGTAAATGTTTTCGTTTGCTATGCGGAAAACCTTATAACATTATATATTTCCTTTTTTGTGTTTTATGATGTTATAACAAAATCTCTTACAGGTTATATTTTACAACAGCTGTCCCGTTCGATCAGGTGGTGAGGAACAATGATCTTGGTTGCAAGGAGATTTGGATTTTCTATGTGGTTGATGATCTGGGAAGCGGCTTCACTTCCGAGTTGGCCTGCTCCGATGTCGATTGATGTTAACTGTGGTGAGGTCAGTCTTGCGAACAAAGAGTTATTGAAGGAGATGATCGACAGATCTTCCGGGATTGCAAGATGGTTTTCCAGACAGACTCTTTCTAAAGAGACGGCGAGGATATCGTCGCTGACCAGGATTGCTGTCGGGCGGTCTTTCTGCATAAGGAGCCCGCGTATGGCTTCTTCGTTATTCTCTGATACATTCTTTACTTCCACGCAATATTCCGGACGAACCGGGAGCTGGTGGCTTGCAAGCGCAAGCTGGTAACCGGCTTTGCGATCGGCAGAGAACATCAGGGAGCTGTCGGAACCAAGGTAGGCAATCCGGCGGTGTCCAAGCTGATAAAGATATTCAGCCGCTTCTCTTCCGGCAAGCAGGTTATCATTATCAATATAGATAGTCTGGTTGGTATACTGTGTTGCTTTTCCAATCAGAATATATAAAAGACCTTCGTTAAAAAGGTAATCGATGACGGGATCATCTTTCTTGGAATACAGTATGATGAAACCGTCTACTTTACCACTTCTGGACATAGAGCGAACGGCGTCAAGGATCTCTGCTTCATCCTGCCCGGTTACAATTGTTGTCATATACTGTCTGCCATTACAATAATGGCTGATTCCCTGGATTGCTTCCAGATAGAAGGAGTTCTCATAGACTTCTTTTGCGGAAGCGGGGAGAATGATGCCAATGGTACGCGAATTCTGAGAGGCAAGATTGCTTGCCTGGAAATTCGGCTCATACCCAAGTTTTGCCATAGCCTTTCTGACACGTTCTTTCGTTTCTTCGCTGATGGATGGATTATTTTTACAGGTTCTGGACACGGTGGAAGGAGAGACTCCTGCCAGCGCAGCCACGTCCTTGATCGTTACTGCCATAAAGATAACCTCCGTTTGTTTTGTAGTTCTGATATTCTTGTTTTATACGTTCCGATATCATAGATTTTTCATATATTTTTATTTTACAGCAAAGAAAACAACATTGCAATGCATTTGCATGAAATATTGCGCAAACGCACGCATGGGAAAACATAGGGAAAGTGCACAAAAACAATAATGCAAAATTATACAAAAAGTAGAAATCAGAGCAAAAAGTAAAATACTAATTGAAAACAATGCAAAAACTGAATATAATTAATGCAAGCGGTTGCGCAAAACAAATGCAAAAGAAGTGCAGACGAGAAAAACATGAGGAGGTTTCGTTGTGAACGAGAATGAGAGTAAAAAGGTTCCAAAAGTAATTCTTGCGCTGTTAACCGGAAAGGCAGTGCCTTTAAGTGAAGTACCGGATCCGGTGTTTTCAGATAAGGTATTAGGAGACGGAGTGGCAATTATTCCGGCAGATGTCCGCCCATCAAATGTTATCTGTAACGGAAAGAATGCACCGGTTGTATCGGATCATTATGGAGTTATGATAACGGTATAATGGATCATTTTATAATAAGACATCTGCAAAAATATAAAGCAAAAAGGAAATCAAAATAAATAGAAAAAAGAAGAGGGAAAGAAAGATGAGCGAAAGAGCAGCAGGCATACTCATGCCGATCAGCAGCCTTCCATCTGAATATGGAATCGGCTGTTTCTCAAAAAGTGCATATGAATTTGTAGACTGGCTGAAGAAAGCAGGTCAGAGTTACTGGCAGATCCTGCCACTTGGTCCTACAAGTTACGGGGATTCCCCGTATCAGTCATTTTCTACATTCGCGGGGAACCCATATTTCATCAGTCTGGAGGCACTGGTGGAAGAAGGTGTTCTGACAAAGGCGGAATGTGAGGCCGTAGACTGGGGAAAAGCAAAAGGGAGTATTGATTATAAAAAGATTTACGAAGGGCGTTACCCGCTTCTTCGAAAAGCTTACGAAAGAAGTAAGGTACATGAGAATGCAGAATATCAGAAGTTCGTAGAAGAGAACAGCTGGTGGCTGTCAGATTATGCATTATTTATGGCAGTTAAAGACAGATTTGACGGTGTGGAATGGAAGTTGTGGGCAGATGATATCAAGCTGCGCTGGGGACCTGCCATGGATTATTACCGTGAAGAGTTGTATTTTGATATTGAATTCCAGCAGTATATGCAATTCAAGTTCTATGAACAGTGGATGCAGTTGAAAGCATATGCCAATAAAAAAGGAATTCAGATCATCGGCGATATCCCAATCTATGTGGCAATGGACAGCGCAGATACCTGGGCACATCCGGAATTATTCCAGCTGGATGAGGAAAATGTACCGGTTGCCGTAGCCGGATGCCCGCCGGACGGATTCTCTGCAACCGGACAGTTATGGGGAAATCCACTGTACCGCTGGGGATATCATAAGGAAACCGGCTATCAGTGGTGGATATCTCGTCTGGCTTATGTATTCCGCCTGTATGATGTGGTAAGAATCGATCATTTCCGTGGATTCGATGAGTATTTCTCTATTCCATACGGGGCAGAGACGGCAGTAGACGGACACTGGGAAAAGGGGCCTGGCATGGATCTGTTCTGGAAAGTACGAGAAGCACTGGGTGAAAAACCGGTTATCGCAGAAGACCTTGGATATGTTACGGACAGCGTACGTGATCTGGTAAGAGACAGCGGATTCCCAGGCATGAAGGTGCTGGAATTTGCATTTGATTCGAGAGATTCCGGATCTGCGAACGACTATCTACCGCACAATTATCCGGTGAACAGTGTTGCTTACACAGGAACTCACGACAATGAGACACTTGCCGGCTGGTGGGGAAGCATCAGTAAGGATGAGCAGAAGCTGACCCGCGAATATCTCTGTGATACCTATACACCGGAGGCGGAACTGAATAAGCCTCTGATCAGTCTGATCATGAGAAGCGCAGCAAAATGGTGCGTGATCCCGATGCAAGATTATCTGGGCCTTGATAACAGGTGCCGTATGAATACACCGTCAACTGTTGGAACAAACTGGAAGTGGAGAATCCGCAAGAACCAGTTATCTGTGAAATTACAGAAAGAGATCCATGCGGTGACATTGCGTTATGGAAGAATGAACTGGACGGAAGATGTTGAAGAAGCAGCAGAAGCAGAAAAATAGAATATGTAGTATTAAGAATAAAAATGGCAGATATCATTTGGGGGATATCTGCCATTTTGTCCTTATAAGAAAATTTTGTATGTTCTCTTCAAACTAGATAGGAAGTTCCAGATAAATATCTTTTCCTTCTTTGATAGAGATGACTACTTTACCATGCTTAATTGTAGTAACAGCACCCTGAACGCTTGCAGCAGGTGCAGCCTCAGCAGGAGCTTCCTCTTTGGCAGGAGCCTCTTCTGCTGCTAATTCATCATCAGTCTTGAATCCGTCTACATTGTCTGCTGTCAGTGGACAGAGAGAATCACTGGTCTTTGTTAATTTTGCTCCCAGAACCTGTCCAATCTTCAGACATCCATCAAGATTTAAAAGACCTGAATCTACTAATTCATCGAAGATTGCCGGATCCTCTAAGTTTGCTGGTTCAATTGTAATTCCGCCTTCTGCTCTACAACATAATACGGCAGGATCGTTAGCATGAGCTTTCGCTGTTTCCGCTGTAATTGACATACCGAATACCTCCTAAATATTCATATTTATTTTCTATGAATAGTATAGGCTTTTCTAAATGAATTTTCCAATTGGTTTTTCCTATAATGATAAAATGAAATAGAAAATACCTATAATAATAGAAAAAATGAAAAGATTCAATAGAATATGACATATAGAAAATGCCTATAAGTACATGAGAATAACCAATTGGTAATTTAAAGAAAACGGGGATATAATAAATTTAAACGATAATATTGTTAGTGGCAAGGATCAGCCACATTCCCTTCTAAGAGCCCTTTTCCTGAAAGTGTCTTCCCCAAGACGACATTTCCAGGAAAAGGGCTTTGACGTTGTATAGAGAGATAAGTTATAATAAACCATATGTTCGAAAATAAAATAAGTGAGGAAACAACAGCAAAGGCACTTGTTTCCCAAATGGACAATGGAGAAACAGATGGAACATAAAGTAGTGAAAAAAACAGAAGTAAAAGTCGAAGAAGCAAAATCAAAAAAAGACAGAGAACTGCAGGAAACGAAGATGTCCTCAGAGGCAGAGCTTAGAAATATTGTAAAGCCGTTGGTGAACTGGTATCGGGAGAATAAACGGGATCTGCCGTGGCGCCATAATCCGGATGCATACAGGGTATGGGTATCCGAGATCATGCTGCAGCAGACACGGGTAGAAGCAGTAAAAGGATATTATGATCGGTTCTTAAAAGCACTTCCGACAGTGAAAGATCTTGCAGAAGCAGAAGAAGACAAACTGCTGAAACTGTGGGAAGGATTAGGATATTATAATCGTGTACGAAATATGCAGAAAGCGGCACAGCAGATCATGGTTGATCATGCGGGAAGGTTTCCGGATACTTATGAAGAAATATTGCAATTGAAGGGAATTGGCAATTACACGGCGGGGGCGATCAGTGCATTTGCCTATGGAATCCCGAAACCGGCAGTGGATGGCAATGTGCTCAGGGTGATTTCCAGAATTACGGGTAGCTATGAAGATATCATGAAACAAAGCGTCCGCAAAAAGATAGAAAGTGCACTGGAACAGGTGATACCTACAGATGCCGCCAGCGATTTTAACCAAGGACTGATTGAACTGGGGGCAATTGTGTGTGTTCCGAACGGGGGACCGAAATGTGAACAATGTCCGGTAAAAGAGTATTGTATTGCACATGCAGAGAATCTGACAGCGGAGATACCGGTAAAGAAGAAAGCAAAGGCCAGAAAGATCGAAGAAAGAACTGTACTGATCTTCAAAGACGGTAAACAGATTGCAATCCGAAAACGTCCGGCAAAAGGATTGCTGGCCGGATTATATGAATTCCCGAATTTGGAAGGAAAATTTTCAATGGATGAAGTTACGGAATACAGCAAGAAGATTGGTCTGATGCCGGTCCGCATACAGGAACTTCCGGAGGCGAAACATATCTTCAGTCATATTGAATGGCATATGACAGGTTATGAAGTGACCGTAGATGAACTGGAGAAGACGAATGAGGAAGGTTTTCTGTTCATTCATCCGGAGCAGATAAAAAAAGAATATTCGATACCGTCGGCATTTGAGAAGTATACGGAGTATGCAGGAATTCGGAGTAAATAGATAAGGAGGTGTATGTTTTGGATGTACACCTCCTTAATTTATATCGTCATGTGTTCGAAAGAAACTGCCAGTGCTAGGTTTTGTAGATCAGAGAGAAAATAAAAAAACCACAAGAAGAAATAAAAAAATTCTAGGGAGTAATACCAAATGTCAGTTGTTTCAATTGCCAGATGTATTTCTGAATAAGTGTGCGTGTCTGGTTCTCTGGAGTTATGTATTCCGAATTGGCCAATAATTGGAAAAATTCAGAAAATGCATTGCAGATACTACTTTCCTGAATGATGACGAAAGTAAAGCGTTATCAGAAGCAATTCTTGATAAATACTGTGAAGTTACTGGTTGCAATAAAGAATATGTATGGGAAACAGATACAATGAGTGGAAATAACTGGAGTCAGGTGCCGGTAACGATTGTTGAAATGGGATATATGACAAATCCGGAGGAAGATGTTCTGATGCAGACAGCAGAATATCAACAAAAAATGGTGCAGGGGATTGCGGATGGAATAGATGCATATATGGAAAATTATTAAATACATCAATTAAAAATAAAAGTGTATACTAATCATAGCATGAAGGAAGGAGCCAGTGAACAATCAACACAATTTCCCGGTAGGAATATCCGACTTCAAAAAAATCCGGGAAAATGACTACTACTACATAGATAAAAGCGGACTGATCAAAGAACTGTTAAAAAGAGAGTCTGCGGAAGTTACACTGATCACCCGTCCGAGACGCTTTGGAAAAACAATGGGGATGAGTATGCTTGCCCATTGTTTGATATACGGTCCGATAACAGGAGGTTATTCGATGGTCTTGAAATTATCTACGATGAAGCATTGTGCAGTGCATGGATGAATCAATATCCGGTCGTATTCCTGACGTTAAAAGACATTGATGGGCTGACTTTCGAAGATGCATATGAAAGACTGGCAGTTCAGATATCTAATTTGTACAAAGAACATGTATATCTGTTGAAAAGTGAACGTATGGATTCGGATGACAAGACGCTTTTTAAAGAGTTAAAAAGTGGAAGTGCGGGAAAGATTCAGGTAGGACAGTCCCTGCATACTATGAGTACGGCATTGAAAGATAATACGACACTTCGGTTTGCTGTGATAACAGGTTGTCTGAAGATTGCAAAAGAAAGTATCTTCACAGGAACGAATAATTTTGTGTCTGATAATATTACGGATTCCAAATTCAATGAATATTTTGGATTTACACAGGAAGAAGTAGATCAGATTCTGACCGACGCAAATGTGTCCGGAAAGGCAGAAGAAGTGAAAAGATGGTATTATGGTTATCATTTTGGACGCTTCGATGTATATTGCCCGTGGGATGTCATGAATTATATGCGGGATCTGCAGCAAAATCCGGAAGCAGCACCGGCAAGTAGAAAACGGAACAAAAATAAAAAGATGCAGGTAACTGTCAGTTATATAACAGTTACCTGCATCTTTCTTTTCATAGCATAATATACAAAAAATTGCCAATAGCTAGTCATTTCTATATTCATGTTACGTCGGCTGCTGAGAAAGCTTCGGCGCTTTCTTATCCGCTGTCACATACACGAATGGATAAATAATACATGCCATCGTAACAGCTGCGATCACGTCCGTCACGGAATGCTGTTTTAAGAACATTGTGGACAGGATAATGAGCACTGCCAGAATATAGGCACTGATCTGGATCCATCTGTGCTTTTTAAGATCATTACTGTGTGAAATAGCAATACTGACACCGATGGAATTAAATACGTGGATACTAGGAAGCACGTTCGTCGGTGTGTCTGTCTTGTACAGGACTTTTACCATATCTGTAAATACATTATCGCGTGGAAATACAGTTGGTCTCAAATTTAATGCATTTGGGAAAACCGTGCATATGATCAGGAAAATCGTCATACCTGAAAATAAAAAAGCACATAGTCTGTAAAATCCCCATTTATCCTTAATAAGGAAATAAGCTACCGTTACGGCAATGAATACAAACCACAATAAATACGGCACGATAAAATATTCAATAAACGGAATATGATTGTCGATTGGGGAATGTATCATGTAATGACGTACATTCGTGCGCTTCTCCAGATAAACAAACCATGGCATATAGATCAGAAAGTATGATAATACCCATGCATGACGGTACTTCTTCAAAAAACTCTTTGCTTTATCAATGGCTTTCATATGAACTACCCCTTTTTCAAAGCCTTTGTTATTATCTTATCTCGTTTCAAAGCGCATTATAACATGAAAAAATTGAATCAACAATAAAGTTCATGGAATATTAACATTTTTTACAAAGTTAATAGTAAGTGTTCTTTTTCTCGAATATTTGCATATCATAATGCCGTTTTCCCTTTTTTAAAGCATCAGGTGTCCGCAGAGTCCACACTGCAACCGGAAGATGCAGAATGTACTTTAAAAACCAGACTTCAAACATCGGAAGGTCTGCAAGCTTATACGAAATAAAATCCGGCCGTCCGAGTACATTACCAAGCAGATGCTTTACAACAAAGGTCAGGATCCATGGCTCCGGAAGATGGTCGGCAGTCAGGTTGGAAGAAAGCTGACCTCTTAAGACATGGGGTACATGACGGCGGAACCACCAGATACCAAGTGTGTTGAAAGACTGTACCATATAAGGTCCGTTATAATTTTTAAGAATCTCCCAGGTCTTTTCACAGATGCCAAGAGAAGACTTTGGAATCTTCAGTTCGATCAGAAGCGGAACCTGGCCGCCCACCAGGGATAGTACATCGGTGAAAAGTGGGATAGTCTCATTCGTATTCTGTAACCGGCAGCTTTGTAATTCTTTTAAAGGGAGTGATTCAATGGTTTCCGGTCGTCCACAGATACGAGACAGGTCGTCATCATGGAATACGACAAGTTTTTCGTCGCTTGTCAGATGGACATCCAGTTCGATCCCATATCCATGGGAGATAGCGGCACGGAAAGAAGGTATGGAATTTTCGGGAATCCCTTTTTCAATACAATGATATCCACGATGGGCGAACATCGTGTGAAGAAATGGACGGATCTGTCGTTTCCTAGACAGTCTCGGCCAGATCAGATAAAAGTAAAATAATATAAGAAATACAATAATTCCGGTAATCAGTAAACGCATAAAAGAACCTCCCCGTGAACAATATGATTAACAAGGTGTAATAATACGTAACTTTTCTTTCTCCAGATGTACGTGGATCTCAGATTGTAAAAAGACGGGCTCGCCGTCTGTATGTACAGGCAGTGGGTAATCGCTTATGACAGTCACTTCTGTGCAGGTATCAAGATGGATTCCATGGAAACGTGTGTGCCATCCTTTGAAGGCCGTTGGCAGCAGACAAAGAACTTTAAGTCTCGGTAATTCTGCTACGGTAATGATATCTAACCTGTCATCTGTACCACTGGCAGCAGGACAGAAGTTAAAACCGCCACCTTCATATTTCAGATTCATAACAGCTGTGAAATATACTTTTTCATATGTTTTTGTCTCACCATTTTCGGTTGTGACCGTCATAGTGACTGGTTTTAATGTGAACAGTTTATGAAGGGCAACACCAAGATATGTAAGCTTTCCGAGCTTCAGCCGGTTGAGGAAAGCCTTAAGCGGTGTGACCATCACCTGATGACAGACTGCAGCATCGAAGCCAATTCCGGTACTTACAGCGAATCTTCGGTGCTTATTCTCGTAATCAAGTACACCTACATTCATGGCGGTGTAATGCGTTGGGGCAAGAATCTGCTCCAGGGCACCGTGAATATCCGTTGGAAGACCAAGGCCTCTGGCAAAGTCATTGCCGGATCCAAGCGGAATATATCCGAGTGTTACCTTATCGAGATATACGATTCCGTCGATCACTTCATTCAAAGTACCATCGCCTCCCAGTACAACGATCGTATGGGATGCGCTATCGGAGGTAAGATCATGAACCAGTCTGGTAGCATGATGCTGGTATTTAGTAAATAAAACTTTATATTCAATTTCTTTTTCCTGTAAGATCTTCTCAATCTGTTTCCAGAGAAGAATCCCTCTGCCGGATCTGGCATTAGGATTGGCAATAAATGTGTACATATCGCATTCATCCTTTGTAAGTTTTTGAAATTCGATAAAGTATCTATATGATGTAATGATTTGTTAGAATAATCCGTTCAGATAAGTAGTAAGGGACCGACGCATATTACCTTCAAAATCAGCATCGCCGCTTTTTAAGCACCATTCGAATACATTTCCGATTACGATCATACGGATGTCAGTTGTAATATCCTCAAGGTCTGCCGACGGGGAAATGATTCCGGATTCGATCACACGCTTCAGATAATCATGAACGGTAACGATCGGGTATGGTCTTTCTGTACGGATCAAAGGGTTCAGTGACTGATTCTTAGGTGTATAATAATTGGCCATGAATTCCACTCCGAGCTCTTCGCAGTAGTGAACATAATTTAAATAAACTGAGATGATTGCTTCTTTTGTCTCAGCAGCACTGGACGGAAGTTCAAGAAGATCCGGATCCATACTTGGCTGTTCTTCTATATAATAAGAAAGAAGATCATCTTTCGTCTTAAAATGGTGATAAAAACTTCCGTTGGAAACGCCTGCTTCTTCGCAGATATTTTTGATTGACAGTTGTTCATAGCCCTGCTTTTGCAGAATGCGTTTGGCTGCTTGGAAGATCTTGGCGCGTGTTTCTCTGGATTTGATTTGTTGTTTTGAGAGTCCCTGTGTTTCCTGATTCATAAGTAAAAGCCCCTTTGAGTATTTATATTTTCTAATAAGTTCAAGCAGTTTCAGTATAACATAGAGAAAATGTATTTTCAAGAAAACAGAGTGAACTCTGTATTGCCGGCGGCATTGCATACGGAAGTGAATTCAGTTATAATTATCCGCGTAATAAAGAAGAGAAAAATCTTCGAAATACAGCAAGAAAGGGACAGACAAAACATATGGATATTAATCAGGTGATTACCGGAGAACTTGGTGTCAAGAGATGGCAGGTAGATGCTGCGGTAAAATTAATTGATGAAGGCAATACGATTCCGTTTATCGCAAGATATAGAAAAGAAGTTACAGGAACATTGGACGATGCACAACTGCGGACGCTGTATGAAAGACTGATGTACCTGCGTAATCTGGAAGAAAAGAAAGAACAGGTTCTGGCAAGTATCGAAGAACAGGGAAAGCTTACCGAAGAACTGAAAAAGCAGATCCTGGCAGCAGAGACAATGGTAGTGGTAGAAGATTTTTACCGCCCATACCGGCCGAAACGCCGGACACGTGCCATGATTGCAAAAGAGAAGGGACTGGAACCGCTTGCAGCACTTATCACACTTCAGAAAGCGGAGAAACCGATAGAAGTGTATGCAGAAGAATATGTGAATCCGGAGAAAGAAGTAAAATCCGTAAAAGAAGCAATTGACGGAGCAAAAGATATCATCGCCGAATCGGTATCGGATGAGGCAGATTACAGAAGCTGGATCCGTAAAGCAACCGTACAGCACGGAAAAGTAATTTCACAGGCAAAAGACGAAAAAGCAGAGTCGGTATACGAGATGTACTATGATTTTGAAGAGCCGGTGACAAAGCTTGCAGGCCACAGAGTGCTTGCACTGAACCGCGGGGAGAAAGAAAAGTTCCTTACAGTAAAGATCGAAGCACCGCAGGATGACATCTTAAGATATCTGGAAAAGAAGATGATCCACAGTGATAACCCGCATACCACACCGATTTTAAAAGAAGTAGCAGAAGACAGCTATAAGCGTCTGATCGCACCGGCAATCGAGCGTGAGATCCGAAGCGACCTGACAGAGAAGGCAGAAGACGGGGCAATCAGCGTATTTAAGAAGAACCTGCACCAGCTTCTGATGCAGCCTCCGATTGTAGGACAGACTGTACTTGGCTGGGATCCTGCATTCCGTACCGGATGTAAGCTTGCAGTTGTAGATCCGACCGGTAAAGTGATCGGAACGACAGTGATCTACCCGACAGCGCCGACGACACCGAAGAAAATCCAGGCGTCCAAAGACCTGCTGAAGAAGATTATTGCAAAATATAACATTACACTGATCTCCGTAGGAAATGGTACTGCATCCAGAGAGTCTGAGCAGTTCATTGTAGAACTGTTAAAAGAGATCCCGCAGAAAGTGCAGTATGTAATCGTAAATGAAGCAGGAGCTTCTGTGTATTCTGCAAGTAAGCTCGCATCAGAAGAATTTCCGAAATTTGATGTGGGACAGAGAAGTGCGACGTCTATTGCAAGAAGACTGCAGGATCCGCTGGCAGAGCTTGTAAAGATTGATCCGAAATCCATTGGTGTCGGACAGTATCAGCATGATATGAACCAGAAGAAATTAAGCGAAGCCTTATCCGGAGTTGTCGAAGATTGTGTAAATAAAGTCGGAGTTGACCTGAATACAGCATCCGCACCGTTACTTTCTTATATTTCAGGTATTTCCGGTGCGATTGCTAAGAACATTGTGGCATACAGAGAAGAAAACGGAAGATTCACAGACAGAAAACAGCTTCTGAAGGTTGCAAAGCTTGGACCAAAGGCGTTCGAACAATGTGCCGGATTCATGAGAATACAGAACGGTACGAATCCGTTAGACGGAACCAGTGTACATCCGGAGTCTTATGAAGCTGCAGAAAAACTTCTGAAGAAACAGGGATTTTCACTGGAAGACATCAGCGGAGGAAAGCTTACCGGACTTTCTCTTACGATCAAAGACTATGCAAGACTTGCAAAAGAACTGGAGATCGGAGAGATCACCCTCCGGGATATTGTGAAAGAACTGGAAAAACCGGGACGTGACCCGCGTGATGAGATGCCGAAACCGATCTTAAGAACAGATGTCTTAGATATGAAAGACTTAAAAGAAGGCATGATCCTTAAAGGAACCGTAAGAAATGTCATTGACTTTGGTGTGTTTGTAGATATCGGAGTGCACCAGGACGGACTGGTACACATTTCCGAGATTACGGATAAGAAATTCATTAAGCATCCGCTGGAAGTGGTAAGTGTTGGCGATATCGTGGATGTAAAAGTGATGAGCGTGGATCTTAAGAAGAAGAGAATCCAGCTTACGATGAAAGGAATTTCATAATCTGGAAAATGAAGAAAGAGAATCCACATTATTAATATAAAAATGTGGAAAACATGAGTTTACAGGCAGTTATATGGGGATAACTGTCTGTAACGGGTTATATGTATAATCGCAAAATAAAATACGGAGAGAGGATGGGACATATGAAAAAAAGTTGGGGAAAAACAATCAAAACTATTCTGGGTGTGCTGGTCGGTAATCTTGTACTGTCATTTGCTGTGGCTGCGTTTACCGTGCCAAATGGGATCATCATGGGAGGTGCAACCGGTATCGGTCTTACGATCAGCCATTATTTTCCGGTGAACCTGTCGCTGATCATTTTGGCAATCAATGCGGTGCTGTTCGTTCTCGGTGCAGTATTTCTGGGAAAGAAGTTTGCATTGACAACGATCATCAGTTCTTTTATTTATCCAATATTCCTGTCGATGGTACAGTCCATTCCGGGAATAGACAAAGTGACGGAGAATAATGCTATGCTTGCGGCATTATATGGAGGGGTCCTTCTTGGAATCGGTATCGGATTGGTGGTAAGAGTAGGTGCATCTACCGGTGGAACCGATATACTGGCACTTGTGTTACATAAATGGTTCCATGTCCCGGTAGCGGTATTCTTGTATATCGTAGATTTTTCGGTGCTGGGACTTCAGATGCTGTTTTCAGATTCGGAACAGATACTGTATGGTATTCTGAATTTATTTTTAAGTACGGTTGTGCTGAACCGGGTGATGCTTCTTGGAAAGTCACAGATCCAGTTATTTATAATTTCGGACAAATACAGAGAAATCCGTCAGAAAGTCTTAACGGATATTGATGCCGGAGTGACAATGGTAGACATCGAGACCGGTTATGGAGAACAGAAGCAGCAGGGCGTATTATGTGTCATCCACAGCAGAAAGCTGTATTCTGTAAAAGAGGCAATTCAGGAGATTGATCCGAAAGCATTTATCACGATCACGCAGATCAATGAGGTAAGAGGACGTGGATTTACAATGGAAAAGCTGCGTTACGACGAATTGAATCAAAACAAGAATGGAAATATGGGTTAAGAAAGTGCATGAATGCAGAATGAAAACAAAATTACGAAAAACTAGACTTTACAGGTATTGTGAGTTAGAATGTTAACAAAGATTGAAGGAAGGACGAGGTATCATTTATGGAGAAATATACTGGCAAATCAATATTTAAAGGAATTGCAATTGGAAAAATATTGTTCTACCAGAAGGGAGAACAGCCTGTAAAACGTGTGAAAATAGAGGATACTGCAGAACAGATCAAACGTTACGAGGATGCACGTGCAAAGGCAGCAGAGCAGTTACAGGGACTGTATGAAAAAGCATTAAAAGAAGTCGGAGAAGCGAATGCTGCTGTATTTGAAGTACATCAGATGATGCTGGAAGATGATGATTATATTGATTCTGTTGTTAATATCATCGAGACACAGCAGGTAAACGCAGAATTTGCCGTTGCTACAACAGGAGATAACTTTGCGAAGATGTTTGCAGAGATGGAAGATGATTATTTCAAAGCAAGAGCAGCAGATGTAAAAGATATCTCGGAGCGTATGGTAAATATCTTAAGTGGGAACGAAAGCGGTGGAGCCCTCGGTGATGAACCTGTGATCGTTGTGGCAGAAGATCTTGCACCAAGTGAGACAGTCCAGATGGACAAGGAGAAGCTCCTTGCATTCGTAACCAGACTTGGATCGGCAAATTCACATACAGCAATCCTTGCAAGAACGATGAACATCCCGGCACTGATCGAAGTTGATATTAAAGAAGAGTGGAACGGAAAGATGGCGGTTGTAGACGGTTACACAGGAACATTCTACATTGATCCGGATGAAGAAACTTTAAAGAAAATGCAGGAAAAGAAAGAAGAAGACATCAAAGCAAGAGAACTTCTTCAGGAATTAAAAGGAAAAGAAGATATAACGGTAGACGGAAAACATATCAAATTATATGCAAATATCGGCGGTGTAAAAGATGTTACAAGTGTACTGGCCAATGATGCGGCCGGAATCGGTCTGTTCAGAAGTGAATTCTTATATCTGGAAGCGGATAATTATCCGGATGAAGAAGCACAGTTCCAGGCATACAAGACAGTAGCCGAGAACATGGCAGGTAAGAAGGTAATAGTACGTACATTGGATATCGGTGCGGACAAGCAAGTGGATTATTTCAACCTTGATCATGAAGAAAATCCGGCCATGGGATACCGTGCGATCCGTATCTGTCTGGACAGAAGAGATATCTTCCGTACACAGCTGCGGGCACTTCTTCGTGCAAGCGCATATGGTAACATTGGAATTATGTATCCAATGATCATTTCTGTAGATGAAGTGAAAGAGATCAAGAAGATCGTAGAGTCTATCAAAGCAGAACTGACAGAAAAAGGAATCGAGTACGGTGAAGTTGAACAGGGTATTATGATCGAGACACCGGCAGCAGTGATGATCAGCGATCTTTTGGCAGAGGAAGTTGACTTCTTCAGTATCGGAACAAACGACCTGACTCAGTATACACTGGCAATTGACAGACAGAACAGCAAACTTGACAACATTTATGATTCACATCATCCGGCAGTGCTCCGCATGATCCAGAAGACGATCGAAAACGGACACAAAGCAGGATGCTGGGTTGGTATCTGTGGAGAACTTGGAGCAGATATGACTCTGACAGAGACATTCCTTAAGATGGGAATCGATGAATTGTCTGTATCTCCGACATTTGTTCTTCCGATCAGAAAACTGATCCGTGAGATGAGCACAAAATAATGGTTGCATAGACGGATATGCCGTACTATAATATAGGACGAAAGAAGATTCTTCGGGGCAGGGTGTGATTCCCAACCGGCGGTAAAGTCCGCGAACTGGTCATTTGAAGAATTTCTGGTCAGAGATATCTGGACAGATGTTATCAATGTGATGATCAGCCGATCTGGTGAGATTCCGGAACCGACAGTAAAGTCTGGATGAGAGAAGGATGATATGATATTTACAGAATTATCAGAATGATATGATTGCCCCGTTGCCCTTTGGGCGGCGGGGTTTTTGCTCGCTATGTGAATATTGTATGGTTCAAAATTAAGAAGTTTCTTCCTTTAGAATATAATTCGGTTTAAAGGAGAAAGAAAGATGAGTACAAAAGTAATGACAAGACAAAATGAAAAAAACAGAAACAAAATCAGGACAATGGCACAGATTGGTATGTTATCGGCAATCGCAACAGTATTGATGTTGTTCGAAATTCCGCTTCCGTTCGCTCCGTCCTTCTATGAGATAGATTTCAGCGAAGTACCGATTCTGATCGGAAGTTTTGCAATGGGACCACTCGCCGGAGCGGCAATAGAACTTATCAAAATCTTACTGAACTTTGCAATCAACGGAACTATGACAGCGGGAGTCGGAGAAATCGCAAACTTCCTGATCGGCTGTTCACTGGTTGTGCCGGCCGCATTGATCTACCATAAGAAACATACCAGAACCGGAGCAGTAGCCGGAATGGCAGCGGGAACCGTATTCATGACAGTAGTCGGATGTTTCCTGAATGCCTTCGTATTACTACCGGCATATGCCAAAGCATTCGGTATGCCGATCGACGGCCTGGTTGGAATGGGAACTGCCGTAAACAAACATATCACAGACCTTAAGACTTTCGTGATACTGGCAGTCGGACCATTCAATCTGCTGAAAGGTATACTGGTATCTTTGATCGTGTTCCTGGTTTATAAAAAAATCAGTCCGATATTGAAGATGAATGCGTAGGGGTGTTTCATTTATTATGGTGGCTTACCCCGGGCCTGAAAAAAGTATAGCAGGGATTGCTGTGCTGATTCGGTCATGGGGAACATCTAAAGCAAAAAAATCGGCCTAAAAGCAGCCGGTCAAAAATCATAACTCGCTGATCGCTCAGACAAATGATTTTTGACCGGCTAACGGCCGATTTTTTTACTTAAGAAGTTCCAACCATGATTTCATATGCACGGCAATCCCTGCTATACTTTTTTTCAGTCACGTTTTCGCATGCCATAAAAAATAAAACAGAGGAACCCTAACCGTTGTGATGCCGAAAGTTTGCTTACAAAACCCGTTACCAACATAACCTGCAAGCAACAGGTTCTTACGAACATATGGCAACAAAAAAGCCAGAAAACCAAGGGCCTTCACCACAACTTCCCGGTTACACACAAAAGTTACAGTCCCTCTATTGAATTCATTATCATTGGCCAGTCACGCTTTCTAAAGGACCGAGAGGCCACGATGATGAACTAAATAGAAAACTTATTCAGCCGGGCAGATCTCCACCCAATACCCATCCGGATCATTAATAAAATAAATACCCATCTCCGGATTCTCAAAACAGACGCAATTCATCTCTTTATGGAATGCCAGTGCCGCGTCCATATCATCTGTCTGCATTGCCAGATGAATCTCATTGTCTCCGAGATCGTAAGGTCTGTCCATATCGCGCAGCCATGTGAGCTCTAATTTGTGCGGGGTGGTATCATCACCCATGAATACCAGCTTGAAGCTTCCGTCGGCAGCTTCTGTCTCTTTTGTAATCTTAAGTCCAAGTGCTTTCTTGTAGAATTCGATAGACTTGTCAAGATCGGCAACGTTAATGTTATTGTGATAAAATGTGAATTTCATACGTTTTCCTCCATTATTGATAAAAATTAATATATTTAAGCTGTTATCAGAAAGTATATCATGAGTAGCAGAAGAAAAAAAGATGTGTTATACTTAAAGATACTGAATACAGTGATTTCAAAAAATGGAAAGGGAGAGCTTATGATAATAGAGACAAACAGTGAGAAAGAGACTTGGGATCTGGGATTTAGTCTGGGTGAAAAAGCCTGTGCAGGACAGGTGTATACATTGGTGGGAGATCTGGGTGTCGGGAAGACGATATTTACCAAAGGTCTTGCCAAAGGACTGGGGATAGATGAACCGGTCAGCAGTCCTACATTTACCATTGTGCAGATCTATGATGAAGGAAGAATTCCCTTTTATCATTTTGATGTGTACCGAATTGGTGATGTGGAAGAGATGGATGAGATTGGTTATGAAGATTACATTTACGGAGAGGGCGTCAGCCTGATCGAGTGGGCTAATCTGATCGAAGAGATATTACCGGAACATTACACAGAGATTAAGATAGAAAAGGATCTGGAAAAAGGATTCGATTATCGGAGGATTACAATATGCGAATATTAGCATTAGACAGCTCAGGACTGGTCGCCAGTGTAGCTGTAGTAGAAGACGGGGCAGTGGATGACCAGGTCATTGCCGAATATACAGTCAATTATAAGAAGACACATTCACAGACATTACTTCCGATGCTGGACGAGATCGTGAAGATGACAGAACTGGATCTGCATACCGTAGATGCGATAGCGGTAGCCGGAGGGCCGGGATCATTTACGGGACTTCGTATCGGTTCCGCAACGGCCAAGGGACTTGGACTTGCGCTTGAGAAACCGCTGATCCATATTCCGACACTGGAGGGACTTGCTTACAATCTGTGCGGAATCGCAGATGTTGTATGTCCGATCATGGATGCAAGACGCGGGCAGGTGTATGCGGGAATCTATGAATTTGACGGACAGAAGCTTCACATACTGGAAGACCAGATGGCAGTTCCGATAGAAGAACTGGGAGAAAAGCTGAAAAAATATTTAAAAGAAGGAAGAAGAGTAACCTTCCTTGGCGACGGGGTTCCTGTGCACAAGACAAAGATCAAAGAAGAGATCCTGCCGGGAGAAGCTGTTACATTTGCGCCGGCAAATATGAACCGGCAGAGAGCTGCATCCGTAGGAACACTGGGAATGCAGTATTATAAAGAAGGAAAGATCGAAACTGCAATGGAGCATGAACCGGATTATCTCCGCGTGTCTCAGGCAGAAAGAGAACGGAAGGAGAGACTGGGAAATGTATAGATTTCAGTGTGATTATACAGAAGGTGCCCATCCTGCAATTATGCGGCGGATGGTAGAGACAAATATGGAACAGACCGACGGATATGGACTGGATCCATACTGCGACAGTGCAAGACAGAAGATTAAGGATCTGTGTGAATGTCAGGATGCAGATGTGCATTTCCTGGTAGGCGGAACACAGACCAATACAACTGTGATCAGTGCGGCACTCCGTCCTTATCAGGGTGCAGTTGCAGCAGTAAGCGGACACATTAATGTGCATGAGACCGGAGCAATTGAAGCAACCGGACATAAAGTACTGCCGCTTCCAAGTGGAGACGGAAAGATCAGTGCCGTACAGGTAGACGAAATGTGTCATGCTCATTTTACAGATGGAAGTCAGGAGCATATGGTGCAGCCGGGAATGGTATATATTTCCCACCCTACAGAGAATGGAACGCTGTATACAAAGAAAGAATTAATGGATCTGTATGAAGTGTGCAAGAAATATGACATGTTACTCTTCCTTGATGGAGCACGTCTTGGATATGGACTGATGGCAGAGACCAATGATATTACACTTACAGATCTTGCAAAATATACAGACGTATTCTATATCGGTGGAACCAAGGTAGGAGCATTATTTGGTGAAGCTGTTGTGATCACGAATGAGGCATTAAAGAAGGATTTTCGCTACATGATCAAGCAGAATGGCGGAATGCTGGCAAAGGGCCGTCTTCTTGGCGTCCAGTTTGATACACTGTTTACAGATGACCTTTATTTTAAGATATCTGCACATGCAGATGAACTGGCAATGAAGCTTAAGAAGGCATTTCAGAAAAAAGGATATGGCCTGCGTTACGATTCCTATACGAATCAGCAGTTCCCGATCCTGCCGGACAGCCATATTGAGAAATTAAAAGAAAAATATGTGTTTGAATTCTGGGAGAAGGTATCGGATGCAGAAAGTGCGGTCAGATTCTGTACAAGCTGGGCAACAAAGGCGGAAGTGGTGGAAGAACTGATCAGAGACATTGAGGCATGTTAGAAAAGATATGTAAGGCAGAACTGTCGGATCTTCAGGATATTGCTGCGTTGGAAAGTGAAATATTCTCCGATGCATGGAGCTTGAAAAGTCTGGAAGAGACATGGAATCAGAAGAATGCAGTGATATTTGCAGCAAAGACAGAGGAGAAAATTGCAGGCTATCTCATTATCTATTACGTATTAGATGAAGGCGAGATCGCAAGGATCGCAACAGCTCCTTCTATGCGCAGACAAGGGGCTGCCGGACAAATGTTCCAGGAACTTGTGGCGTTTTGTGAGGAACAGCAGATAACAAGAATCATGTTGGAAGTAAGAGAAGGCAACAAAGCCGCCAGAAGATTTTATGAGAAATGTGGATTCACAGAAGATGGAATCCGTAAAAACTATTACGAGAATCCACAGGAAAATGCCATTTTGATGTCAAAGAATCTATAGGAAACAATGGTAATTCTTACAGCACTTTCCACTGGTCAGCATACAGATGGAAAGCTATAATATAGGCGTAACCGAGAGAACAAAAAGATAGAGAGTAATGAAAAGAGAACAATGTAACAGCAGAACAGCACCGGCAAAAACGGTGCCGGAATTACAGGAGGAACGGTATGCGCCAGTTTGAAGAACAGACAAAAAAAGTAAAAGAAGTTACAAGTATCGTATGTAATAAATGCGGCAGAGTGATTCCGGTGATAGAAGGGGTTCCCCAGGAAGATGTGCTGAGCGTGGACAAGCGATGGGGATATTTTTCTGACAAAGATAACCGGATGGATCATTTTGACCTTTGTGAAGCCTGTTATGATGAACTGACGGGCAGTTTTAAGATTAAACTGGAAGAAGAATAGAGGAAAATTATGTTAGATGTATGTTTGTTAGGAACCGGAGGGATGATGCCATTGCCATACAGGTGGCTTACATCCCTGATGGTGCGCTATAATGGAAGCAGCCTGTTGATCGACTGCGGAGAGGGAACGCAGATTGCGATCAAAGAAAAAGGCTGGAGTTTTAAACCGATCGACGTGATCTGCTTTACGCATTATCACGGGGATCATATCAGCGGACTTCCGGGCCTGCTTCTTACAATGGGAAATGCAGACCGTACCAAACCGCTTACATTAATCGGGCCAAAAGGGCTGGAACGGGTAGTAAATGCCCTGCGCGTGATCGCACCGGAGCTGCCGTTCCAGATTAAATATATGGAACTTACGGAAACCGAGCAGACATTCGAATTGAATGGCTACCGGTTAAAAGCATTTCGTGTGAATCACAACGTAACCTGTTATGGTTATACAATGGAGATCGACCGTGCAGGAAAATTCGATGTGGAAAGGGCGAAAGCGTCAAATATCCCACAGGAATACTGGGGACTTTTGCAAAAAGGTGAAACAATAGAGACTAAGAGGCACGTATATACACCGAATATGGTACTCGGGCCGGCAAGAAAGGGAATCAAGCTTACGTATACCACAGACACGAGACCGACGGAATCTATTAAGCAGAATGCAAAGCATTCCAATCTCTTCATCTGTGAAGGAATGTATGGCGAAAAGGATAAGCAGAAGAAGGCCAAAGAATATAAGCATATGACATTCTATGAAGCAGCACAGCTTGCAAAAGAAGCAGAAGTAAAAGAAATGTGGCTGACACATTATAGCCCGTCACTGACAAAACCAGAGGAATATATGGACGATGTCAAGGCAATATTCCCGAATTCAATCGCAGCAAAAGATAAGCGCTCGGTAGAACTGGTATTTGAAGATTAGGAGGGAAAATATGAGCGAGACAAAAGATGTATTAATACTGGCAATCGAAAGCTCCTGTGATGAGACAGCAGCGGCAGTTGTAAAGAATGGAAGAGAAGTACTGTCCAATGTCATTTCTTCACAGATTGCCCTGCATACATTGTATGGAGGTGTTGTGCCGGAGATTGCATCCAGAAAACATATAGAAAAGATTAATCAGGTCATTGAAGAAGCACTGAAAGAGGCAGAGGTAACACTGGACGATATCGACGCAATCGGTGTAACTTACGGACCGGGACTGGTAGGTGCACTCCTCGTAGGCGTGGCAGAAGCAAAGGCAATCGCATATGCAGCAGGTAAACCGCTAGTCGGAGTACATCATATCGAAGGGCATATCGCAGCCAATTTTATTGAACATAAAGAGTTAGAACCACCATTTTTCTCACTGGTAGTATCCGGAGGACATACCCATCTGGTTCGTGTGAAGGATTATGGAAAATTCGATATCATCGGAAGAACCAGAGATGATGCGGCAGGAGAAGCGTTTGACAAGGTGGCCCGTGCAATCGGACTTGGCTATCCGGGAGGACCGAAGATTGATAAAGTTGCAAAAGAAGGCAATCCGGATGTCATCGCATTTCCACGTGCAAATGTAGAAGACGCACCATATGACTTCAGCTTCAGTGGATTAAAATCCGCCGTACTGAATTATATTAACGGATGCAAGATGAAGGGCGAAGAATACAACCAGGCAGATATCGCGGCTTCTTTCCAGAAAGCAGTCACCGATGTACTGGTTGCTAAAGCTATGCATGCAGTAGAAGAATATAAAGTAGACAAATTCGCCATCGCAGGCGGCGTAGCATCGAACAGTGCTCTTCGTGCGGCAATGAAAGAAGCATGTGAAAAACGAGGCGTGAAATTCTATTATCCGTCTCCGATTTTCTGTACCGATAATGCGGCTATGATTGGTGTGGCAGCTTATTATGAATATATGAATGGAACCAGAAGCGGATGGGATCTGAATGCAGTTCCGAATCTGAAGCTTGGCGAGCGTTAAAAAGGGAAAAAAGGCAAAATTAAGGCGGGAAAAAGTAAATGAAAAAGAGATGCGTGGCAATCGTACTTTCGGCAGGGCAGGGGAAAAGAATGGGAACATCTATCCAGAAACAGTATATCGAGCTGTGTGGGAAACCCATCATCTGTTACTGTCTGGAAGCATTTGAAAAGTCAGAAATTATTGATGATGTGATTATGGTAGCCGGAGCCGGGCAGGAAGACTATGTGACAGAAGAAATTATAAATAAATATCATTTTGGAAAAGTGCGCGCAGTAGTTTCGGGCGGTAAAGAACGCTATGACTCTGTCTGGAATGGATTGAAGGCTGTCCGTGACGGTATGGCGGGAGAAGAAGCGAAAGAAGGATATGTCTATATCCATGACGGCGCCAGACCGCTCGTAGACGAAGAGATTATAAAGAGGGCTTATACATGTGTGGAAGAAAATCGTGCATGTGTTGCCGGTATGCCAAGCAAGGATACGGTAAAGATCGTAGATGAAAATCAGTTTGCAGTTACTACACCTGCACGCAAATACGTATGGAATGTTCAGACCCCGCAGGTATTCGAGACAGCTCTTATTACACAGGCGTATGAGAAGCTGATGCAGCATGACAGGGAAAATGTAACCGATGATGCCATGGTAGTAGAACAGGAGATGCAGATTCCTGTGAAATTATTCGAGGGTTCTTATTGTAATATTAAGATTACGACACCGGAAGATCTGGAAACGGCGAAGGGATTTATTGAACATCAATAATCCTGTGCCGGGATCTGTGAATTGCCATGCATTTGGAAGAATTTGCCGATGGTGGGTTCTGTAGATATCAAAATATGCAATAGAAGCTGCCGATGGCAGGTTCTATGTATAAATAATGAAAAATAAGTGTATTTATAGATGAAAAATACAGGAAAATAAGAAAAATACAAAAAAATAAAAAAAGTTTGAAAAAGGTGTTGACGACAGTGAAAAGCTGTGATAGAATACATCTTGTCGCTGAGGTGATACGGAAGCGGCAGACAAATAAATAGATGGAGAGGTATCGAAGTGGTCATAACGAGGCGGTCTTGAAAACCGTTTGT
>ERZ857693.974-NODE-974-length-39915-cov-4.745258_pt1 | contig 39915 bp, 26 predicted proteins | sample MGYA00519765_ERZ857693 | MGnify/ENA primary metagenome ERZ857693 (study PRJEB31778, sample SAMEA3449354) | human gut metagenome | biome: human gut; feature: human-associated habitat; material: faeces | place: United Kingdom | collected 2010/2012 ... | reverse complement strand
AGCGGTGGAGGACTGCATGTGACGGTGCTGTCCTTCGGGTTCAAGAACGGCCTGCCACCGGAGGCAGACCTGGTGCTGGACGTGCGGTTTTTGCCAAACCCCTACTATGTGCCGGAGCTGAAAAGGCTGACCGGGCTGGATTCGGCGGTGCGCGACTATGTGATGAACGCGGCGGCCACGGAGGAATTCTGGCGGCGTCTGACGCCGATAGTGGATTATTTACTGCCCCAGTACCGACAGGAGGGGCGGACAGAGCTGGTACTGGCTGTAGGCTGCACCGGCGGTCGGCACCGATCTGTAGCTGTGGCGCACCGGCTGGCGGCATACATTGACGCGCTGGGCTTTTCCGTGGCGGAAAGCCACAGGGATATGGGGCGGTAAGTGTGTTCCGCACCTGCGGTCGGAGCAAAAACAGGAGACGATGTATGAGCAAATACGATAAACTCTGGGAATGTGTGTTCGGGGATGGGCGGAATCGATTTACGCTGATATTTGAGGAAATAGAACGGATTGCCGGTGTGCCCATCGACCACGCCTTCCTAACGTATAAAAAGGAGCTTGCGGCATACGGCTACCGGGTGGAAAAGATATCCATGAAGGCAGAGACGGTAGCATTCCGTCGGATAAAACAGTGAGGTGAAGGGTCATGATCTCATTTGCGGGAAAGGTAAAAAATGAGCTGTGCCGCGTGGGAATCAGCCGCCAGTGCTGCGCCCGGGCCGAGGGCTACGGTGTGCTGCTGTACGGCAACACGTTCACGCCCGGAGAGATACGGATCATCACGGAGAACGGAGACTTCGCCGCGCGGCTGCCAAAGCTGTTTCAGAAGGCTTTTGGGGTGAAATTCGACCGGGTACCGGAGGAAACGAACGGCAAAGGAAAGCTGATCTTCGGCATCACAGCGCCGGAAAAGCTGGAAAAGATCATCAACACACTGGGCTATGATGCGAGGCAGCTGACGGCGCTGCACGTGAACTTCGGAATACTGGAGGAGGATTGCTGCCGGACGGCGTTCCTGCGGGGGGCATTTTTGGCGGGAGGCAGCGTCACCGATCCGGAGAAGCGGTACCATCTGGAGCTGGCCACCAGTCATGTGCCGGCCAGCCGGGAGGTACAGGCGCTGATGGAGGAGATGGGGTTCCTGCCACGTTCCATACGGCGCGGCGCGGATGCACTTCTGTACTTCAAGCAGTCAGAGTACATCGAGGACTTTCTGACGAAGATCGGCGCACCGGCGGCGGCCATGGACATCATGACCGCCAAGGTGGACAAGGAGATCCGCAACGGCGCCAACCGGGCCATGAACTGCGACATGGCCAACGTCAACAAAACCGTGGACGCCGCCCTGGAGCAGATCGCCGGGATCCGGCGGCTGGAGAGCAGCGGGCGGCTGGCCCAAATGCCGGAGAAGCTGCGCCAGGCGGCCCGGCTGCGGCTGGAAAACCCCGAAATGTCATTGCAGCAATTAGCAGAGCGCAGCGACCCGCCGGTGAGCAAGTCCTGCATGAATCACCGGATGCGCAAGCTAATGGAGGAGGCCAACGATGTCCATGAATAAAACCCAACGATGCCAGGCCGCTATGGACTACCGGCGGCAGGGCCTGAACTGTAGCCAGTGCCTGCTGGCCGCCTTACGGGACCGGGCGGGCCTGACCTTGGAGCAGGCCATGGCCCTGGGAGCCGGTATGGGCGGCGTCCGCTGCGGAAGCATCTGCGGCGCGGTGTCCGCACCGGTGATGCTGCTGGGGACCGCGTGCCCCGACCCCACCGACCGCCCTGCCGTCACCGCCGTGGTGAAGGAGTACCAGCGGCGTTTTCTGGAGCGGTTCCACCGGATGGACTGCCGGGAGCTGCTGCGGGCCCAGGATCTGGAGCCGTCGGAGCTGGCCCTGGAGCTGGCGGGCGGCGACCACTGCGGCCGCCTGATCGTCACGGCGGCGGAGCTCCTCACCGATATGCTGGAGGAGGCGTGATATGGCCTTTGCCCATCTGCACGTCCACACGGAGTACAGCCTGCTGGACGGCGCCTGCCGCATCCGAGACCTGCCGAAGCTGGTGAAGGAGCTGGGCCAGACGGCGGTGGCCATCACGGACCACGGCGTTATGTACGGCGCCATCGACTTCTATCGAGCCTGCAAGGCCCAGGGCATCCATCCGGTCATCGGGTGCGAGGTATATGTGGCCCGGAGGACCCGGCTGGACAAAACCTATGAGCTGGACGCGGAGTCCCGGCACCTGGTGCTGCTGTGTCAGAACGAGACCGGTTACCGGAACCTGTCGTACCTGGTGAGCCAGGCCTTTGTGGACGGGTTCTATATCAAGCCCCGCATCGACCTGGACCTGCTGCGCCGGCATTCGGAGGGTCTTATCGGCCTGTCGGCGTGCCTGGCCGGTGAAATTCCCCGCCGCCTGGTCGGCGGCGACTATGAGGGGGCCAAGGAATACGCCCTGACTATGCAGGAGATCCTGGGCAGGGACAACTTCTATCTGGAGCTGCAGGACCACGGCATTCCCCAGCAGACCACGGTGAACCGGGGCCTGCTGCGCCTGCACCAGGAGACGGGCATCCCCCTGGTCTGCACCAACGATGCCCACTATCTCCGGAAGGAGGACGCCGAGAGCCACGACGTGCTGCTGTGCATCCAGACCGGAAAAACCGTGGACGATGAGAACCGCATGCGCTATGAGCCCCGGAATTTCTACATCCGCTCCACGGAGGAGATGGAGGAGCTGTTCGCCGGTTATCCCGACGCCGTGGAGAACACCCAGCGCATTGCCGACCGCTGCCAGTTTGACTTCACCTTCGGCAAGTATCACCTGCCGGAGTTCCAGCTGCCGGAGGGGTACGACTCCCCCGCCTATCTGCGTGAGCTGTGCGAGCATGGCTTCCGGGAACGCTATGGTGAGAACCCCGCCTATCACAGGCAGCTGGACTATGAGCTGGACATGATCGGGAAAATGGGCTTCACGGACTATTTCCTCATCGTCCAGGACTTCGTCAACTATGCCAAGGGCGCGGGGATCCCTGTGGGCCCGGGCCGCGGCTCCGCCGCCGGCAGCATGGTGTCCTACTGCCTGCGCATCACGGACATCGACCCCATGCAGTACAGCCTCTATTTTGAGCGCTTCCTGAACCCGGAGCGTGTCTCCATGCCGGATATCGACATGGATTTCGGCGACACCCGCCGGGGCGAGGTGGTGGACTATGTCCGCCGCAAGTATGGCGACGACCATGTGGCCCAGATCGTCACCTTCGGCACCATGGCGGCCCGGGCCGCCATCCGGGACGTGGGCCGGGTGCTGAACATGACCTACGCCGAAACGGATACCGTGGCCAAGCTGGTGCCTACCGGGCCTCACATCACCCTGAACGATGCGCTGAAGCTGTCCAAGCAGCTGTCGGACCTGTACCAGCAGGACCCCCGGGTCCAAAAGCTCATCGACACCGCCCGGGCCCTGGAGGGTATGCCCCGCCATGCCTCCACCCACGCCGCCGGCGTGGTCATCACCAAGCGGCCGGTGTATGAATACGTTCCCCTGGCCCGGAACGACGAGTCCATCGTGTGCCAGTATACTATGGTGACCCTGGAGGAGCTGGGTCTGCTGAAAATGGACTTTCTGGGCCTGCGGAACCTGACGGTGCTGGACGACGCGGTGAAAATGGTCCAGAAGGACCACCCGGATTTCCGCCTGGCGGACATTCCCATGGACGACAAGGCCACCTTCGACATGCTGACCCAGGGCAAAACCGGCGGCGTATTTCAGATGGAATCCTCCGGCATGACCGGTGTGTGCCTGGGGCTGAAGCCCCAGAACATCGAGGACATCACCGCCATCATCGCCCTGTATCGCCCGGGGCCCATGGATTCCATCCCCCGGTTCGTGGCCTGTAAGCACGACCCCAAGCTGGTGACCTATAAGCACCCCAGTCTGGAGCCGATCCTCTCCGGAACCTACGGCTGCATCGTGTATCAGGAGCAGGTCATCAAGATCTTCCAGGAGCTGGCCGGTTACTCCCTGGGCCAGGCGGATATGGTCCGCCGGGCCATGTCCAAAAAAAAGGCCAAGGACGTGGAGCGGGAGCGGGAGGCCTTCCTCCACGGCGACCCCGCCCGGAACATCCGGGGCTGCGTGGCCAGCGGCATCCCCGAGGCCACGGCCCAGGCCATTTTCGACGAAATTTACGACTTCGCCAACTACGCCTTCAACAAGGCCCACGCCGTCAGCTATGCGGTGGTGGCCTATCAGACGGCTTATTTCAAGTGCCACTTCACCCGGGAGTATATGGCCGCCCTGCTGACCTCGGTGCTGGACAACTCCGACAAGGTGGCCGAGTATATCGACGAGTGCAAGGACTGCGGCATCGCCCTGCTTCCGCCGGATGTGAACCGCTCCTATGACCGGTTCACCGTGGAGGAGGGGGGCATCCGCTTCGGCCTGGTGGCGGTGAAGAACATCGGCCGGGGCTTCATCCAGGCGGTGGTGCGCCAGCGGCAGCAGGACGGCGATTTCACCTCCTTCCAGGATTTCTGCCAGCGGATGTTCGACTGCACGGACATGAACAAGCGGGCGGTGGAGAACCTCATCCGCTGCGGGGCCTTCGACAGCCTGGGGGCCAAGCGCTCCCAGCTGGTGGCCGTATATGAGCGGGTGCTGGACGGCATCGCCTCCTCCCGCCGGAAAAACGTGGAGGGGCAGATGGACCTGTTCGGTATGTCCGCCTCCTCCGGGTCCTCTGTGTCCAGCGTCCCCCTGCCGGATATCCCGGAGTTCACCGCCGTGGAGCGAATGAGCATGGAGAAGGACACCACGGGGCTGTACCTGTCCGGCCACCCTATGGAGGACTACCGTCCTCTGGCCAAGCGGGCCGGGGCCGTGCCCATCCACGCCATCATGTCCGATTTCGAGGGCCAGGACGGCCCCAAGCGCTTTGCCGATGGCCAGAACGTCACCGTGGCGGGGGTCATCACCGCCAGCCGCACCCGCACCACCAAAAACAACACCCTTATGGCCTATGTGACCATCGAGGATGAGCTGGCCTCCATGGAGCTGCTGTGCTTCAGCCGGGTCATTGACCAGTGCGGCAGCTATATGCAGGTGAACACCCCGGTGCTGGTAAAGGGCCGTCTGTCCGTCCGGGACGAGAAGCCCCCCCAGATCATGTGCGACTCCCTATATCCCCTGGAAAGCGGCCTGCCCCCTATGGAGCAGCCCTCCCGCCGACCGACTCAGCGGGAGAGCACCATCTATCTCCGCTTCCCCAGCGCCGACAGTCCCGCCTTCCGGCATATCAAGCTGGTGATGACCATGTTTGAGGGCTCCACCCCGGTGAAGATCCGCCTGGCGGACACCGGGAAGCTCCTGGGCACCCACTGCCTGAATCATCCGGCCCTGCTGCAGGAGTGCCGGGAATGGCTGGGAGAGGAAAACGTCGTAGTCAAGGAAAAATAAGCACAGCCCCCGGCCGCATGGCCGGGGGCTGTGACATGTTTGCCCGTCAGTGGCAGGCGCAGTAGCTGCGGGTGGCGGCGTAGTCCTTGGGCATCTCCAGGGTGCTGGGCGGGAAGAACTCCCCGATGGGGAAGGCCACGTTGCGGAACAGGCCGCAGGGGTCCTCCTGGTCGCCGCAGCTGCACTCCGCCTGGGGGATGCAGTAGTCGTACACCGGGATCAGCAGCTGGGTGTCCCGCTCCAGCCGCACCAGGGTGAACTGACCCAGGGTCACATAGAACCGGCGGCGGCCGCCGTCGTCAAACACCAGCTCCTCGCCGAAGCTGCGGGCGATGAAGGCCGGGATCTCCGTCAGGCCGCACTCGCAGCACCGGGGCTTGCAGCCGTCGTCCACCCGGGTGTCCAGCACGATGGGGTCCACGGCCTCCACCACGGCGGTGGGCAGATTGGTGCGCATCCGGCCGGGGATATCCAGCTCGTCGATGACGGTGTCGGAGGAGAAGATCTTGGCGCTGCCCTCGCTGCCGAACAGGATGCAGCGCTTGTCGAACACGCACAGGCCCTCGGCCCCGGCGCACCGGGGCGTCCCGGTGCCCACCTGCAACGTCACCCGATAGAAAAACCGCATATCGATGGAGTAGAAGCCCCGGTTGAAGGTCACCGGCTCCACGTCGGTGTACACATACAGCAGCTCCGCCGTGCCGCCCCGGACCATCTGGCACCCGGACAGCAGCTCCATGGCCGACGCCGTGGGATAGAACCGCAGGTCCTCCACGCAGTCCTTGTCGCGGCAGGAGTCGAAGATCTTCCGTGTATGGATACAAACGGACTCGCGAACGCTGCTCAGATCGCAGACCGGGCCCGGCATTCCGTTTTCAGGCATGAAATAAACCTCCCATTAAGTAATGAAGGGGCTGGCTGCGCCCTTCACTCCAGTGTATGGCCGCCGGGCGGCGGTGGTGCGGAAAAAAGCCTGTACAAATCCGGGGATTTCCGGTATAATAAAGGAAACAAGACGAGAGGATGGGGTGCATATGGCCGCCGGATTCATTCACGACAAGCTGGAGATCAAGTTTCTGATCCTGTATATCGCCGCCCGGGTGTCGGAGCCTCTGCCGCCGGAGGGGATGCAGGAGTTGACCATGTGCGACGACGGCATCGACTACTTTGCCTATGCCGAGTGCCTGAACGATCTGGTGCAGACGGAGCACCTGCGCCTGACGGAGGAGGGCTGCTACGCCATCACCCCCAAGGGGCTGAAAAACAGCGAGATCTGCGAGTCCAGCCTCCCCTACTCCGTGCGCCTGCGGACGGATAAGAACGTGGCGGAATACAACCGCCGCCTGCTGCGGCGAAACCAGGTGCAAAGCCAAGTCACTGCCCGGGAAAACGGCTCCTATGTGGTGGAGCTGCGGCTGCGGGACGATGTGGACAGCATCCTGCACCTGGAGCTTACCGCCGCCACCGAGGCCATGGCCCGGGACCTGGCGGACCGGTTCCGGCAGGACCCGGAGGGCGTCTATACCCGCCTGCTGTCGGCCCTGTACCCCCCCGCAGAGCAATAAGCAAAAGAAACGAGGAGAGCGGCGCTCTCCTCGTTTTCTTATTCCGCTGTTTCCGCCGCCTGTGCCAGCAGCCGGGCGGCAATGGGACCGGCGGCATCCGCGCCGCCGCCGCCGTTTTCCACCAGCACCACAAAGGCCAGGGGCAGATCCTCATCCGCCACGAACCCGGCGAACCACGCATGGGGGGACTGCCCCGGCGCGGCCTCGGCAGTGCCGGACTTGGCGCACACCGCCAGGGAGCCGAACATGCTCTGGCCATAGGTCTGCTGCACGTTGTTGCGCATCATATCCCGCAGCACCCGGCAGGTGTCCGCGTCAAAGGGGGCCTTCAGCGACGGCGCGCCGTCCCCCGGCAGGGGAATGCCATGCATGGTGGTCTCCTGATACACCAGCCGGGGCCCCACTGTTTTGCCCCCGGCCAGGGAGCCCAAAAGCCTCAGGAACGCGCAGGGGTTCACCAGGTCGTCATACTGGCCCACGCCGGACCAGCCCAGGTCCGCCCCCTGCCCTGCGGTGAACTGTCCCGCTGCCGCGCTGATGCCGCTAACGGAAAAGCTCTGGGTCAGCCCGGCCTTTTCCGCGTATTGGGCCAGGGTATCGCCCCCCAGCTCCACCGCCATCTGGGCATAGGCGCAGTTGCAGGACCGGGCCAGGGCGTCGTACAGGTCCATCTCCCCGTGGGCATAGGGACAGGTGATAACGCCGCCCTCCAGCTCCAGCCGCCCGGTGCAGGTGAAGTGCCGGTCCAGGGTCCCGTCCAGCTGCTCCAGGGCCGCGGCGGTGGTCACCAGCTTGAACACGGAGCCCGGCGCGAAGGTGGAGGACAGCACCCGGTTCAGATACACGCCGTCATACCGGCTGTCCCCGTCCCGGATCTCCGGCGGGTCCGCCGGATCAAAGGTGGGGCTGGACACCATGCACAGCACGTCGCCGGTGCGGTAGTTGTACACCGCCACGGCCCCCTTCCGGCCGTTCAGGGCCTCCAGGGCCGCAGCGTTCAGCTCTGCGTCAATGGTCAGATATACCTTGTGTCCTCCGGCGGAGGTACCCGTCAGCGGGTCAAAGCCCACCAGGCGCCGCCGCATAGCCGCCTTGGCAGAGGTGGAAATGTTGTCGTCCCGGTCGCCCACCACATGGAGCGTCGCCCGGCGAATGACGCCGTCCTCTGCCCAGCTGCCGGAGGCCCCGTCATACAAAAGCACCCCGTTGCGGTCCAGCACCTGGCCCAGGGCCAGCCGTCCCTCCCGATAGGCGTGGTCATTGGCGGAGAAGGCGGCCCACTGCCCGCCCCGCACCACATAGCGCACACAGAACAGCACCACTCCCGCCGCCAGCACCGCCACCAGCGCCGCCAGCAGCATGGACCGCAGCTTTACCTGTTTCAAGACCGCCCCTCCTTCCCGAATATCTCGTCCACCGGGATCTCCGGCATATCCTCAAAGAACCCCTCCCGCTTCGGGGCGGGCTTCTCCGGCTTGTCCTCCGGTGACTTTTCCTCCGGCGGCAGCCGCACATCGGCGGCCTTCAGATAGGCCAGCAGCCCCCAGCAGGACAGCATGCTGGACCCGCCCATGGACACAAAGGGAAACGTAACGCCGGTCAGGGGCAGGATGTCCACCGCACCCAGCACGTTCAGGGTAGTCTGGAAGATCAGCATGGACGCCGCGGCACAGGCGGCGATGGCATAGAAGCCGGACCGGGCGCTGTCGCCGGACCGCAGGGCAAACACCGCCAGGGCCATCACCGCCCCCACGCACACCAGGGCCAGCAGCAGCCCGAATTCCTCCGACACCACGCCGAATACCAGGTCCGTGTTGGCCGCCCCCACATATTTCAGCCACGCGTCCTCCGGCCCCGTGCCGAACAGGCCGCCGGACGCAGCAGCGGACATGGTGCGGCTCTGCTGATAGCCGGTGGTCTGGGTAAATTCCCAGGCGTGCCGCCACACGGTGAACCGCTGGGCCACATACGGCTTGAAGTGCAGCACCAGCCCCCCAGCGAAGCCCGCCGCCGCCGTCATCATCACGATGGACGCCAGGTCGCCGGTCCGCAGAAAGGCGATGCACAGGAATGCCACAAAGAATACCAGCGCCGTGCCGAAATCGCTCATCAGCGCCAGGCACCCCACGCAATAGGCGGAGAACAGCACCGTGAAGATCAGGTTCCGCTTGGCAAAGAGCCGGTCCAGGGTGGCGGCCCCCGCCAGGATAAACGCCAGCTTCACCAGCTCCGACGGCTGGAAGGAGATGGGCCCCACGGAGATCCAGTTTTTGGCTCCGAAAATGCGTTCCCCCATCACCACGTTGAAGGCCAGCAGCGCCGCCGCCAGTCCCGCCGCCGGCCACCGCAGCTTCACCGCCAGCTGCAGCCGCCCCAGCAGCCACACCAGCACGCAGTAGATGCCCATGCCCAGGGCCACCGCTGCCAGCTGCTTGTACAGAGCGCCCGGGTCCCAGGCGGCGGTGATGGCAAAGCCCACCGTAGCCAGCAGCAGCGCCAGGGTCTCCAGGTCAAACTGCCGCCGGTGCAGCCTCCGGCTGACGCCGTACAGCGCCCATCCCAGGCCGCACAATCCGAAAAAGCCCGCGCTGACGGGGTAGATGTTCTCCGCTCCGAAGCCCGGGGCAAACTGCCCCCACAGCAGCAGCTGGATAAACGTCAGCAGCCACAGACTGCCCACGGGGCTGGGCCGCTTTTTAGGCTGCCCGGTGTGCTGGGGCTGCTCCGACGGGAAGAAGAACAGCTCCACTCCGCCCACGGCGATGGAGTCCCCGGGGTTCAGACTGGCAGGCACCAGCGTCCGCTTTCCGTTCAGCAGCACCCCGCTGCTGCGGTTGATGGGGTCGACCCGCCATATCCCGCCGTCGTCCCGCTGCAAAATGGCGTGTGTCCGGGACACGGAGGGAAAATTCACCCGGATATCCGCCCGCCGGGCCCGGCCGATGACGTTCTCCCAGTGATACAGCTCGTACCGCGCGCCGTTAGACAGGGTCACAAAGCCCCAGTTCTCCCGGTCCCGGCCCCGGAACAGGGACTTGCAGCACCGCACCAGCAGCCACACCGCCAGCCCGGCGGTCACGCCCCGGAACAGCCACAGGATCACCGGCAGCGCCGGGGAAATATATTGTTGCAGAAATGCCGTCATAGTTTACGCTCCACTTCGGTCCGTTGTCTTTCGCGTCATGTCTATCATACCATTTTTGTCCGGAAAAGCAACCTTGTTTAAGGATTATTTAACCACAGCCGCTGCTTTCTGTGGTATAATCAGCCTGACTATAAGGGAGGAGTGGTTCTCATGACCATCCAAAAACGATTGGCCCGGTCCAACATCGCCATGCTGGCGATTCCCCTGATAACGGCGGCGGTCCTCTGCGTGGCCATCGGCGAGCTGGTCTACCGTCCCGGCATGTGGGCCTGGGACCGTCTGGCGGCACTCCGGCGCGCCAGACAGACGCGGCCCTGACCATGCTTCGGCTATCCGGCAAGCAAAAACCTCCGGCCAGGCCGGAGGTTTTTGCTTGCTCGTTTTATTTACTTACAGCAGGATGTCTGTCAGGTCGTCGAACACCTGGGACTTGGTGACCACCACCACATGGTCCCCCTCCTGGATGGTGGTGAGACCGCCGGGGATGATGATCTTGTTTTCCCGGGCAATGGCCGCCAGCAGCACGCCCTTTTTCAGGGTCAGATCCTTCAGGGGCTTGTCCAGCACCGACCGGCTGGAGGCCGTGGCGGTAAATTCCAACGCCTCCACGGAGCCGTCCAGCATTTTGTAAAGGCTCTCCACGGTGCTGCCCTGGGAGTTGGCCAGGGCCCGGACATAGCGGGTGATCTGGTTGGAGGTCAGGTCCTTGGGGCTGATGATGCTGCCCAGCTTCGTCTCCTGCACCAGGTCCATGTAGTTGGGACGGGTCATCTTGGTCAGCACCTTGGGCACCCCGGCCCGCTGGGCCGTCAGCGCCATCAGCAGGTTCTCCTCGTCCCGGTCCGTCAGCGCCACAAAGGCGTCGGTCTCGAAAATGTTCTCGCTTTCGATCAGGTCGGCGTCGGTGCCGTCGCCCTCGATGATCATGGCCCCGGGCAGCTCGGCGGACAGACGCAGGCACTTGTCGTGCTTCATCTCCACGATCCGGACCTTGGTATTGCTGCGGGCCAGCTCCCAGGTCAGGTACATGGTGATGCGGCTGCCGCCCAGGATGGACACGTTCTTCACCTTCTGCAGGGTGCGTCCGATGCCCCGCAGCATCTTCTGCAGCTCCGCCTTGGTGCCCACCATGTACAGCTTGTCCCCGCTGCGGGGCACAAAGGAGCCGTCGGGGATGATGATGTCGTCCCCCCGGTGGGCGGCGCAGATCAGCACCTCCGCCAGGCGGTTGCGATGGAAATCGTTCAGGGACACCCCCGCCAGGGAGTCCTCCTCCGTCACCCGGAAGCCGATCATGTCGATGCGCCCTCCGGCGAAGGGCTCCACCGAGAAGGCCGCCGGGAAGCTCAGGATCCGGGCGATCTCCTGGGCCGCTCCCAGGTCGGGATTGATCAGCATATCCAGGCCGATCTCCCGCTTCAGCATTCCGGCGTCCCGGCGATACTCCGGGTTCCGGACCCGGGCGATGGTGTGCTGTGCCCCCAGCTTTTTGGCGATCAGGCAGCACACCAGGTTCGTCTCGTCCAGATTGGTCACGGCGATGACCAGGTCCGCGCCGCGGACCCCCGCCGCGTCCAGCACGCTGATGCTGGCGCCGTTGCCCTCCACGCACATCACGTCCAGGGTGCTGTCGGCCCGGTGCAGGGCCGCAGCGTCGTCGTCCACGATGGTGATGTCGTGATACTCCACCGCCAGCTGCCGGGCAATGGCATAGCCCACCTTGCCGTTGCCCACAATGATGATCTTCATGCTTGCTCCTCTCCGCTGCTCTCCGGCAGCCGGCTGCGCCTGCGGCGCAGTATCACGGCGCTGTACTCCGCGCCCATAATCAGCACCGTGCCGCTCATATAGAGCCACAGCAGCACCACCACAACCGTGGCAATGGAGCCGTACAGCACGGAATAATTGGCAAAATTCTCCACATAATACGAAAAGGCCAGGGACAGGACCATCCACGCCGCCAGGGAGATGCCCACCCCGGGAGCCACTTCCTTCAAAGGCCGCCGCTGTCCCCGTGCCAGCATATACAGCACCGTCAGCATCAGGAACATCACCACGCCCAGAACGATAAACCGCAGATAGCTCCACAGGTCGATGAACCCCGCCGGCAGCTCGATGAGGCCGGAGAGAAACTCCAGCGCCCGGCGGCCCACCGTGACCAGCAGCAGCGTCAGCCCGATGGTCAGGATCAGCCACACGGTGAACAGCAGAATCCCCAGCTGATTGACCAGCATTTTTCGGGGCGGACCCAGGCCGAAGGCCTTGCGCAGGGAGTGCAGCAGACAGCTGGTGGCCCGCATGGGGAACCAGACGGAGAAAATCAGGCTGAACCACAGCAGCTGGCGGCTGGCGTTGGCGGACACATATTCAAGATACGACTCCAGCACCGACATCACGTCCGCCGGAACGATCTGGGACAGCACCTGGGTCACGCTGTCCACGTCCAGCTTCAGGATGCCCAGCAGGGTGCTGATGAACACCAGCAGCGGAAACAGCGCAAACAGCAGGTAATAGGTCAGGGCCGCGCTGTCCCGGCCCACGTCATGCAGATAATAACGGCGCACCAGCTGCACCGCAATTTGCCCCGCAGCCGTCCGGGGCGACCACTTTTTCTTCACAGGAGCCCTCCCCCCTATCCTGTACAGTGTATCACACAGGCACCCAAATGAAAAGAGGAAATTGCCCCCATACGGATTTATTTATAGCGGCAGATTGTAAAAAAATTATTATTTTTCACGTTTCCCTATTGCGATTTCTCGTACGGCTTGTTATAATCAGTTCATCCGAAAGCAAAGCTGCTTCTGGAATCTACAGTAAAGAGGGTCGAATTATGGACAAACTTACCAACATCGTACGGGACGAAATTTCCCGCCAGTACAAGAGCGTCCGGCAGTTTGCTTTTGCAGTTGGCATTCCTCTGTCCACCATCAACAGCGCACTGCACAACGGCATCGGCGGTTCTTCGTTTGACACGGTGGTCCAGATTTGCCGCACACTGGGCATCTGCGCCCTGGGCGAGGAGAACATCCACCTGACGGAGGACACCCAGCGGATCCTGGACCAGTACGCCAAGCTGGACGACTATGGCCGCCACACCATCGCCTCCGTGATACAGGTGGAGTATGACCGCTGCACCAAGACGTTTGAGGATGGCTCCGACCTGCGGGGCGGCTATTCCAGCGTCAATCTGTCTGCCCCCGTTGCCAACGACGAGCCCGTTTCCATGAACGTGCTGGCCAGCCGCGAGGACTGAGTGGTTCCCCATAATTGCATAAAATGAGAGCTTCCGGCCGCGCCGGGAGCTCTTATTTTATACGTTTCATCCAAAAATTTACCTGATTTTTGGCGGGCACGCAGCAAAAAGCGGTTGAAATTTCGCAGTATGCCTGTTATAATAGAGTGTAATTAGCGGAACAGCGGCGCTTTATCGTGTAAAATTGCCCGCAGCCGCTCTATCCTTTCAGATGGGAGAAAGATACATGAAAGTGATCCAAAAATCCGGCGCCTGGCTGTGGGCGCTGCTGGCGGCCCTCCTGCTGACGGTGCTGCTGACGGCCACGGCCTTCGCCGGAGACAACGATTTCCGCTGCTGGACCGTGGACGCCCGGCAGTGGACCAACCAGGGCTGCCGGTCCGAGCAGGACGGGGTGTGGTACCTGTTCCTGCCCCAGGACGAGAGCCTGGCGGACACGGTGCTGTCCTTCAGCGGCAGGGTAACGGCGGCCTCCGCCGGCGCCCTGGACCGGGAGGGCGGCACCCTGACCGGGGCCTTCGCCGACCGTGATCGGGTGACCCTGACCCTGGAGGGCGGCAGAACCGAGACGGTGTGCCTGCGGCAGAGCAGTCTGCCCAGCCTGCGGCTGACCCTCAACGGTACCACCCTGGACCAGATCCACCAGGACAAGGACGTGAAGTATCCCGGCAACGACCTGGTGCTGACGGACGGGGACGACGTCCTCACCGGCGCCGTGGAGATCAAAGGCCGAGGCAACTCCACCTGGCGGGAATACGCCAAAAAGCCCTACCAGATCAAGTTCAGCAAAAAGACCTCCGTGCTGGGTATGCCCGCCGCCAAGAAGTGGATTCTGCTGGCCAACGCCTCCGACGACAGCATGATCCGCACCCGGCTGGTGTATGACGCGGCGGAGCAGATGGACTTTCCCTTCGTGACGGAATATCAATATGTGGACCTGTGGATAGACGGCCAGTACCTGGGCGTGTACCTGCTGGGCGAAAAGGCCGAGATCGGCAAGGGCCGCCTGAACCTGCAGGACCCCGCCGGGGCCATGTTCGAGCTGGACAACGGCTTCGCCACGGACGAGGACCACTATTTCTTCGAGGGGCGGCTGAACAGCTACTTCGCCCTGAAGGAGATCGTGGAGGAGGACGACGGACACATTCAGCAGGCCATGACCAATTTCCAGACGGCCATGACCCGCCTGACCACGGCGCTGACCTCCCAGGGCTGGGAGAATCTGTCCCTGAGCCAGCTCAATGAAATGATCGACGTGGACTCCCTGGCCCGCTACTATCTGATGAACGAGTACGTTCTCAACGGCGAGTCCTTCTTCACCAGCTTCTTCTGGTATCAGGACGGCGCGTCCGACGTGCTCCATGTGGGCCCCCTGTGGGACTTTGACACCTGCATGGGCAATAAGAATGAAAAGGTCACCGACTACAACGCCAGCAGCACCTCTGTGCTGATGAAGAAGATGCTGAACATCCCGGCGTTTTATCAGCGGGTGCAGGAGCTGTACGCCCGGTATAAGCCGGTGCTCACCGGCATGGCCGGTCAGGTGGACGGCCTGCGGGACGAGATCGGCGTCTCCGCCGACCTGAATTACCTGCGCTGGAGCACCTTGGGCGCCGCCAATCCCAAGCCCGGCGGCACCCCCTTCGCCCCCACCTATGACGAGGCCATCAGCCGGGTGCGCACCTGGCTCACCGGCCGGGCCAATGCCTTTACCCCCACCGTGCGTCCCCAGCAGCTGGGGTACTACTTCAACGCCAGCCGCACGGTGATGTACCTGACCTACTCCGCTCCCAGCCAGACCTCCCTGCGCTTCGCCGTCTGGGGAGAGCAGGACGGCCAGAATGATCTGCACTGGTATCAGGCCAAGCAGCAGAATGGCCGCTGGGTGGCTGAGGTGCCCCTGATCAACCACCAGGAAACCGGCACCTATATGGTCCATGTCTACAATCAGAACGGCCTGCCCCAGGGTCTGCTGGACCACGGCACCGTGGTGGTGGACAACCTGGTGCAGCCGGAGAAGCCCGCCCTGAAGGCGGCCCTGTCCGCCGACGGACGGTATCTGAACCTGACCCTCACCGGCGGCAGCGACCTGACCCAGGTTTGGTTCCCCACCTGGAGCGAGAAGAACGGCCAGGATGACCTCCAGTGGTACGAGGCCAAGAAGCAGGCCGACGGCTCCTGGACCTATTCCGTGGCCCTGTCCCGCCACAACACCACCGGCACCTATTTCATCCACGCCTACGGCAACAACAAGAAGAACCTGGTGACCCACACCACCGCCTATGTGGAGAAGATCCCCGGGCCGGAGATGAGGGCCGCCCTGTCCGCCGACGGGCGCTATCTGGACGTGACCCTGACGGGCCGCGGCGACCTGACCCAGGTCTGGTTCCCCACCTGGAGCCAGGTCAACGGCCAGGACGACCTGCGCTGGCACGAGGCCGCCAGGCAGACCGATGGCTCCTGGACCTGCCGCATCGCCCTGTCGGACCACTCCGGCACCGGCGTCTACTTCATCCACGCTTACGGCAACAACAAGAAGAACCTGGTGGCCCACACCACCGTCACCGTGCCCCAGCCCTCCCAGCCTTCCCAGCCCGAGCAGCCCCCCCAGCCGGTCCGCTCCGGCATGCAGGCGGTGCTGTCCGCCGATGGCCGGTATCTGGACGTGACCCTGGCGGGCCGCAGCGACCTGACGAAGGTCTGGTTCCCCACCTGGAGCGCCGTGAACGGCCAGGACGATCTGCGCTGGTACGAGGCCACCAAGCAGCCGGACGGCTCCTGGACCTGCCGGGTGCCTCTGGCCAATCATAAGAGCGCGGGAGGCTTCTTCCTCCACGCCTACGGCAACAACAAGAAGAACCTGGTGGCCCACACCACCGTCTCCGTGTCCCAGGTGGTGTCCCCCCAGGTATGGACCCGTCTCCACGACGGCGGCCGCTATATGACCGTGACCCTGACGGGCCGCAGCGATCTGACGAAGGTCTGGTTCCCCACCTGGGGCGCAGCCAACGGCCAGGACGACCTGCAGTGGTACCAGGCGGTCAGGCAGTCCAACGGCGACTGGTCCTATACCGTGAACCTGTCCCAGCACCGGGACAAGGGCACTTACTTCATCCATGTCTACGGCAATACCAGACAGAACCTGGTGGCCCACACCACCGCCTATGTAAGCTGAAAGGAGGGACCGCACCCCGGAGAGAGCACCCCGATCAAGTGTTGGAAATCAAACTGTAACGGAGGAAAAATATGAAGAAGGCATTATCTCTGCTTCTGGCGCTGATGATGGTGGTGGGTCTGGTCATGCCCCAGACCTGGGCCACCGGGCTCCAGGAGACGGAACCGGACGCTGCCATTACGGAGACGCAGCCCGGCGACACCGCAGAACCTGACGCACAGCTGCCCCAGGCGGATACCATGTCCGGCAATTCCGCCGGGCTTACTCCCATCACCCGCACCAAGAATGCCGTGGCCAGCGGCGTGACCCTGGAAAAGGTGGTCATGCGCAACGTCAACGGCAGCCAGGTGGTGGGCTACCTTTCGGAGATCGACCTGTCCAAGGACGTGACCCTGAAGGCCAGCTACACCGGATATTACTATGACGGCAGCACCGCCGCCCAGCGCAAGGCCATGGTGGACGGCGGAAAGCTGAAATGGGAGATGTCCCAGACCACCGCCCAGGCCGCTGCCTACGGACGGGCCTCGGATACCGAGGGCCGCGTGGTCCTGGCCACCAACGCCGACTACTACAATATGCAGACCGGCGCCCCCACCGGCTATCTGATCATGGAGGGCAACCTGGTGAAAACCGGCGCCGAGCCCTTCTTCGCCATTCTGAAGGACGGCTCCGCCGTCATTCGTCCCGCCGGCAGCGATACCTCCGACGTGGTGGAGGCCGTTTCCGGCCCCTATATGCTGGTGGAAAACGGCCAGATCGTCCCCGGCCTGGACCAGGGCGACCGCATGCCCCGCAACAGCGTGGGCATCCGTGCCGACGGCTCCGTGGTGTTCTTCGAGGCCGACGGCCGCCAGGAGCCCATGTCCATCGGCATGAGCATGTATGAGGTGGCCAGCTTCCTGAAGGACGCCGGCTGCGTCACCGCCATCTATCTGGACGGCGGCGGCTCCGCCACCGTGGCCGCCCGCTATGAGGGCACCGACGAGCTGCTGGTGCGCAACAGCCCCAGCGACGGTCTGGAGCGCACCGTGTCCGATGCCCTGCTGGTGGTGTCCACCGCCCGCTTTGACGGCGACTTCGACCACGCCTCCGTCAGCCCCCAGAATGAGCTTTATACCCCCGGCAGCCAGGTGGCCTTCACGGCCCTGGGCGCTGACTCCGCAGGCGGCGCGGCCGACCTGCCGGAAAGCGGCCTGACCTGGGTGCTGGACACCCCCGCCGCCGGGCGGATCGACGCCTCCACCGGCGTGTTCACCGCCGCCAAGGGCTATGTGGGCGAGGTCCGGGTCCGCCTGACCTATCAGGGGCAGGACGTTGGCTCCGCCTCCGTCACCATCGCCGAGCCCGACCAGGTGTATTTCGCCGGCAAGAGCCTGTCCCTGGACTATGAAAAGACCAGCGACCTGGGCCTCACCGTCAAGAGCAGCCTGCGGGATATCCATTATCACGACGGCGACTTCACCTGGAGCATCCGCTCCCTGACCGAGGGCGTCTCCGCCGACGGCATCGGCACCATCGTGGACAACCGGCTCCACACGGCGGCCAAGGCCAGCCAGACCCGCAAGGCGGAGATCACTGTCACCTATACCAAGGCAAACGGCCAGGAGCTTACCGATACCGTCACCGTGGAGATCGGCAAGATGCCCACCGTCCTTCTGGACTTTGAGGACGAGAGCTCCAAGTCCGGCGTCAGCGTGGGTGCCAACGCCGTGTGGGGCAACCTGAATAGCTTTTCCGGTCACAGCGCCCATGATCTGCCCGGCGTCAGCGACGCGGGCTTCGGCGTGGCCGGTCAGGTGTCCAAGGATCCCAACGGTCTGGACATCCCTTACGGGCCCATTACCGATTTCGGCCTGGCATGCCCCGACTTTATCAGCAGCAACGCGGAACGGGACTGCAACTCCGCCGGCGCACCCTACAGCTGGAACTGCGCCCAGGACCCCGCCACCCTGTTCCGCTCCATGGGCTATGAATACTATGTGGGTGCCATCGCCACCGCCCAGGAGGGCGCGTGGGATATGTACGCCCGCCGGGTAGGCTCCGATGAAGGCCCCGTGCGCTTCGGTCAGAAGTCCCTGGAGTATCATTACGACTATACCAAGATCTCCGGTACCAACAACACCAACGAGTATCTCCGCTACAGCGGCGAGGACGTGGTCATCGAGGGCAAGCCCACCGCCCTGGGTATGTGGGTCTACGCCCCCGAGGGCACGCCCAACTACTGGCTGTCCACCAGCGTGTCCTACTGGAACGGGGAAAAGTACGTCTCCACCAGCCTGCTGCACCTGAAGACCACCACTGTCAACGCCGCCGGCCAGACCGTGGAGACCACCACCCAGTATACCGGCATCAACTGGACCGGCTGGAAGTATGTGGAGGCCGACCTCAGCAGCGTGTATGACAAGGCCCAGGATGTGGAGAATCACCCCCTGAAGATCACCGCCGGTCAGGTGCTGCTGTGGACCATCATCATCGAGGGCGGCACCGGCGACGTGGACGGCAACAAGATCACCTGCGGCTCCCGGGCCGCCGGCAGCCTGTATGTGGACAACATCCGCGCGGTATACGGTACCACCGCCGACGACCTGGAGAACCCCGTCATCACCTCCGTCCGGGGCGGCAGCTCCTCCATCACCGGCTATTCCGACCTGACGGAGCTGGCCGAGGACGGTTCCACCGTCCTGACGGACAATGAGCTGCAATTCTTTACCGGGTATTATGATCCCCAGGGTGAGAACCGCACCGGCGTGTCCGCCGAGAACACCGTCATCACCATCGACGGCCAGGACATCCGGAACTTCGCCAACACCGACCAGGCCGTTACCGGCACCGTGACACTGCCCAATGGCCGCCACAGCATTAAGGTGGAGATCATGGACGGCTTCGGCAACCGGGCCAGCGTCACCCGCTCCTTCACCGTGAAGGGCACCGCCAATATCCCCACCGTGACCCTGGACACCCCGTCCTATGCCCTGGTGGGCGAGGACTACGTGGTGTCCGTCACCTCCCCCAACGCCGGTAAGATCGACTCCGTCACCGCCCAGATCGTGTACGGCAACGTGGACCTGTTCGACACCGACGAAAACGGCGGCAAGGGCGCCTTCAACACCTGCGCCTCCCTGGCCTACGGCTCCGGCTTCCAGGGCTCCAGCTCTGCCGCCCGCCGCACCACCACCGAAAAGACCGTCACCGTGAATATGACCCGCACGGGCTCCGCCGGGAAGGACCTGTTCACCTTCACCATGCCCATGCCCGCCGGGGCCACAGCCCTGGACAGCCTGCCCATCTCCGTCACCGTGACCTACACCTGTGACGGCGTCACCTATACCACCTCCACCGGCAGCCTGCGGCTGCCCATGCAGGGCTACTACGCCGTTACCTCCGACATCATGGTGGAGGGCGCGGCAGCGGCCCGGCTGTATGCGAAGGACATCAACGGCAAGGCCGCCTCCGGCGTGGACCTGTATGTGGGCGACACCCGCATCGGAACCACCAACGCCTCCGGCCAGATCAGCACCGACTACTTCAACAAGCTCTCCGCCGGCTCCCGTACCGGCGTCACCGCCCGGAAGGACAATCACCGCTCCTTTGAGACGGTCATCGTCACCCGCCGGGCCGGCGGCAGCGCCGATGGTATGCCCAGCTTCGTGCAGCTCAACGCCACCCCCAATGCCCAGAGCTGCCAGAACATCACCTGGGTCACCAATCCCCTGACGGCCCAGGCCAAGGCCACCGTACAGTACTGCCAGCAGAGCAGCTTCAAGGGCAGCTTCCCCTCCAGCGCCCAGGGTCAGGTGACCCTCCGGGAGTTCACCACCTCCGGCGACGCGGCCTATGTCAGCTCCGTGTCCCTGACCGGCCTGAAGCCCGGCACCACCTACGTCTATCGGGTGGGCGACGGCAGCAAGTGGTCTGAAAACATGACCTTCACCACCAGCCAGCCCGGCGCGGACACCACCCGCTTCTTCGTCATCGGCGATACCCAGCTCTCCGGCAATGTCGAAAGCGATCAGGATGAGATCCGGCTGATGAACGCCATTGCCGCCAATATCAACGGCCAGTCCATGAACTTCGGCATCCAGACCGGCGACTTTGTGGACAACGGCGGCAACCTGGGCCAGTGGAGCGAGATCCTGGACGTGTTCTCCCGGAACTACGCCGACATCCCCGTGGTGCAGGTCATGGGCAACCATGAGTACTACGGCGACCTGTCCGGCGGCAACGCCGCCAGCCTGTGGACCCTGCCCGACCGGCTGTACTACTCCGTGGAATACGGCGACGTGTACGTGGCGGTCATCAACTTCGCCGCCAACCTGGAGGATGCCTGCCAGTGGCTGATCCAGGACGCCGCCAAGTCCGACTGCACCTGGAAGGTGCTGGCGGTCCACCAGCCCGCGTACTACACCAATCCCAACGGCAGCAGCGAGGCCTTCAACCGCTATATCCCCGCCGCCGCTGAGGCCGCCGGCATCAATGTGGTGTTCTCCGGCCATGACCACAGCTATGCCCGCACCATGGTCCTCAAGAACGGCCAGCCCGTGTCCGAGGCCACCCAAAACGGCCGCCTGCCCGCCACCTACGGCAAGGGCGTGCTGTACTACATCTGCGGCGACCTGGGCGAAAAGTCCCGCAGCACCGAGTACAAGGCCGTCAACAACCCCGACTTCCACTTTGCCCAGGTGTCCCAGGAGTATGACTCCCTGTACCTGGCCGTGGAAGCCACCGCCGACGCCATGACCGTCCGCACCTACTCCGTCAGCGCCGAGGGCGCCCAGTCCTTGCTGGATACCTACACCATGCGGGTGCCCGCCTCCGTGTGCCGCGACAAGGGCCACGACTTCTCCGGCGACACCGTGTACGTCCGTGACGGCAAGCTGGTCTGCTCCTTCTGCGACCAGACCGTGGAGCTGAAGGACTCCGGCTACACCGGCTGGGCCCGGGACGAGGCCACCGGCCTGCGGATGTACAGCTATAACAACGCCTGGCACACCGGCTGGTTCATCATCGACCCCGAGGTGTATTGCTTCGACAGCAATGGCATCGCCTACGATGGCCGGGTCACCCTGTACGGCAAGCAGTTCGTCTTTGACGACGGCGTGGTGGTCAGCGGCCCCACGGGCTTCGTCAAGCGGGACGACGGCAAGACCCTGTACTTCGAGAATGGCCGCATCGCCTCCGGCTGGAAGGACATCGGCGACGCCACCTATTACTTCGAGACCTCCGACCTGGGCGATGACTTCGGCGTCATGTACACCGGCCGCCGCCTGATCGGCAAGACCTGGTACGAATTCGGCAGCGACGGCCGCCTGTATCAGCTGCTGCGGGGCCGTATGTCCGCCGATGAGAAGGAGATCGTGGTCACCATCACGCCTCCCGCCGGTCAGGGCAAGAACTACAGCAACATCATGGCCGCCGCCTGGAGCCAGCAGGACGGCCAGGACGACCTGGTCTGGTACAATGCCACCGCCAACGGCGACGGCACCTACACCATCCGGGTCCCCATGTGCAAGTACAACGTGGTGGGCCGGTATCTGGTCCATGTGTATAACCACGGCATCCACGGCCAGCTGCTGGACGGTCTGACCTTCCAGAACACCCACGTGGTGGGCCACACCGACACCGTGGCCAGTGATTCCAGCACCTGCGTCAGCGCAGGTCAGGTGAAGTACGTCTGCCGCTACTGCGGCGCGTCCCACACCTCCAGCACCCCCGCCAAGCGCCACACCGTCTCCGCCGTGGTGGACAGCGAATGCCGCACCATGACGGTGACCATGGACGCCGGCAACGGCCACGCCCACTCCAACGTCCGCTTCGCCGTGTGGAGCAGCGTAAACGGCCAGGATGACCTGACCTGGTACACCGCCAAGAAGAATTCCTCCGGCCAGTGGACCTGCACCGTGCCCCTGGTGAACCACAACAGCACCGGCACCTACTTCATCCACGCCTACTCCTCCGACTCCGGCCAGAACCGGCTCATCGGCAACACCACCGCCCAGGTGGCGAAGCTCCCGGCTCCCGACACCGTCACGGCCCAGGTGTCCGACAACTGCCGCACCATGTCCATCCGGCTGGATACCGCCCGCAGCTACAGCGGCATCCGCTTCGCCGTGTGGAGCAGCGCCGGCGGCCAGGACGACCTGGTCTGGTACACCGCCAAGAACGGCGGCAGCGGCAGCTGGACCTATGACGTGGATCTGGCCCGCCACAACACCACCGGCACCTACTTCATCCACATCTATTCCGGGAACAAGCTGGTGGCCCACACCACCGTCACCGTGAAGTCCCTGCCCAACCGGTAAGGACGGTTCCCCCCTTAACCCCATAGGCAAAACCAGCCCCCGCAGGCAAATGCCTGCGGGGGCTGAGCTTTAACTCACATTTTATTTTCCTGCCAGCTTCTTCACCAGCTGGCCGTCCGGAACGGCCAGCATGGTCTGATAGGTGGTATACACCACCATGCCCGGCCTGGCCCCGGCGGGCTTTTTCACATACCGCACCGGGGTGTAATCCACCGGCACCTTCCCAGCCTCCCGGCCCTGGGAATAGTACGCCGCCAGGCACGCCGCCTCATACAGGCTGGTCTCGTCCGGCTCCTGGCCCCCGGTGCACAGAATCACATGGGAGCCGTGGATCTTCTGGGTGTGGAGCCAGATATCCCTCCGGTCGGCCTCCTTGGCGGTGAGCCGGTCGTTCTGCCGGTTGCTGCGTCCCACCAGGATCCGCAGCCCGGCGGAGGACACAAACTGCCTGGGCCTGGAGGCCCGCTGAAAGCCCGGCTGCTTTTTCCCCCGGTTTTTCAGGTACCCCCCGCTTTCCAGCTCCGCCCGGATGTCGTTAAAATCCTGCTCCGCCTCCGCCTGGGACAGCTCCTGCACCACGCTCTCCAGGTACGTCAGCTCCTCCCGGCCCTTTTCCAGCTGCTCCGTCAGCACCCTCTCGGCGGTTTTCGCCTTGGCGTACTGCTTGAAGTACCGGGCGGCGTTCTCCTGGGGCCCCAGGCGCACATCCAGCGGGATGTCCATTGGCGGGCAACCGTCCTTATAGTAATTTTCTGCCGTCAGGCGGTTCATGCCCCGCTCCATGCGGTAGAGGTTGGCGGTGATCAGCTCGCCGCAGATGCGCAGCCGCTCCCGGTCCCGGGTGGCGGCCAGCTCCTTCTCCTGGGCCGCCAGCTTCCGGCGCACCCGGTCCCGGGCTGCCGTGGCGGACTTCATCAGGTCCTGGCCCTTCTGCCGGACCCGGTCCGCCTGGTCCCGGCCCTCATAAAATTCATCCAGCAGCCGGCCGAAGGAATCGAAGGTCTCCTGCTCCATGGCCGGGCCGTATTGGGTGATGGGACAATAGGTAAAATCCGCCGGCCGGCCGGCCCGGCGCAGCAGGGTGGGCACAAAGCCGCCGCCGGCAATTCTGTCCCGCCATGTCCCAAGGCTGTCCCACAATTTTTCGCCCCTGTCCCGGGACAAACGGGCGTCTGTCTCACCGTATGCGGCGCAGACAAGCTCCCGGGCCATCAGCGGCGGCAGGGCCGTGAAGGTGTCCAGCAGCCACCCGTCCAGAGGCGTATCCTCCGGCAGGGCGGACAGCAGTTCCAGAAATTCCTCCCGTGTGATCTCCAGCGGCGAGCGCTTTTCCTGCCGGGGCGGCAGATGATAGAACAGGCCCGGCAGCACCTGCCGCTGCTGGGACATCTCGAAGTCCACCCGCCGCAGGCAGTCGGTGATCCGGCCCTGGTGATCCACCAGGATGAGATTGGCGTGCCGGGGCATGGCCTCCAGGATCAGACGCCACTGGCGCTGCTCCCCCAGCTCGTCGGCGGCCTGGATGGTCAGGGTCACCACCCGCTCCAGGGGCTCCTGGACAACGGACAAAATGCGCCCTCCCGCCAGGTGCTTGCGCAGCAGCATGCAGAACATAGGCGGCTGGGAGGGATTGTCCCGCAGCTGCTCCGTCAGGTGCAGCCGGGGCTGGGTGGCTCCGGCGCACAGCAGCAGCCGCCGCCCGCCCCGCAGCAGCAGCACCACCTGGTCCCGGGCAGGCTGCTGAATCTTCTCTATGCGGGTGTTTTCCGCCTGGGCGGCGGTCTCCCGGACCACGGCACTCAGGCAAATGGCGTCCAGCGGCATATTACTCCCCCTCCATCATCCGGCAGAACAGCTCGTTGGCCCGGTCCCGCCGCCCCTGGAGATACAGATAGCCCAGCAGAGCCTCCAGGGCCGTGGCCTGCTGATACTGGGCCCGGCTGGCATGGGCCGGGATGGAATGGACGTTGGCGTTGCGGCCCCGGCGGAACACGTCCTGCTCCTCCTGGGTCAGCAGGGGGAGAATTTTCTCCGCCAGCTCCGCCTGCCGGGGGGCGCACACCAGGGCCACCGCGGCCCGGTGCAGGCCCTTTCCCGTGGCCTTGCCCCCAGCGCACAGCCAGGTGCGCACCAGCAGCTCATACACCGCGTCGCCTATATGGGCCAGGCCGATGGAGCTGATGCTGCGGATCTGCTCCGGCGGCAGCTGCACGGCAAAATAATCAGTCATGGTATTTGCTCCTTAATGGTTTCGTTACGCAATATCAGCCCTTGGCGGCCAGCCAGTTGCGGCCGGTGTGGGCCTCCGCCAGCAGGGGGACGGACAGCTCCGCCACGCCCTGCATCTCCTGCTGCAAAAGGGCCTCCACCCGGGGGGCCTCCTCCTCCGGACACTCCACGATCAGCTCATCGTGGACCTGCATAATCAGCTGGGCGGCCAGGCCCTCCCGGGCCAGGCGGCTGTGGACCCGGACCATGGCCAGCTTGATGATGTCCGCCGCCGTGCCCTGGATGGGCATGTTCAGGGCCACCCGCTCGCCGAAGGACCGCATATTGAAGTTGGAGCTTTTCAGCTCCGGCAAAGCCCGGCGGCGGTGCCACAGGGTCTCCACATAGCCCTGCTCCCGGGCCTTGTCCACCACGTCCGTCATATACTGCTTCACCCCGGTATAGGTGGCGAAATACCGGTCCATATACTCCTTGGCCTCCTGCACCGTGACGCCGATGTCCTGGGACAGGGAGAAGGCGGAAATGCCATAGACAATGCCGAAGTTCACGGCCTTGGCCCGGGAGCGCATCTGGTGGGTCACCTGGTCCTGGGGCACATGGAACACCCGGGCGGCGGTGACGGTGTGGAAGTCCTCCCCGGACAGGAAGGCCTGCTGCATGGCGGTGTCGCCGGAGATGTGGGCCAGCAGCCGCAGCTCGATCTGGGAATAGTCGGCGTCCACCAGCACATGGCCCGGGGCCGCCACGAACATCTCCCGCATTTTGCTGCCCAGCTCCGTGCGGGTGGGGATATTCTGAAGATTCGGCTCCGTGGAGGACAGGCGGCCGGTGGCCGTTACCGTCATCTGGAAGCTGGTGCGGATGCGGCCGTCGGGGTCGATGACCTTCAGCAGGCCGTCGGCATAGGTGCTTTTCAGCTTGGCATACTGCCGGTAGGTCAGCACGTCCGCCACCAGGGGGTAGTCCTTCAGCTTCTCCAGCACGTCGGCGTTGGTGGACCAGCCGGTTTTGGTCTTTTTCCCGTGGGGCAGGCCCAGGTCCTCAAACAGGACCTTTCCCAGCTGCTTGGGGGAATTGATGTTGAACTGCTGCCCGGCGGCGGCGTAAATCCGCTGCTCCAGCCGGTCGATGGTGTCGGACAGCTCCCGGCCAAACCGGGCCAGGGCCCCGCCGTCCACCAAAAAGCCGCTGCGCTCCATATCCGCCAGCACCCGGCACAGAGGAAGCTCCACATCGAAGTACAGCTTTTCCATGCCCTGTTCCCGGAGCCGGGGCAGCAGCACACCATACAGGGCCTCTATCGCCGCGCCATAGCTGTGCAGCGCGGCCCAGGCGGCAGCCTGGTCTCCCAGCGGGGAGAAGGCGTCCGGCTCCAGATGGACGGGCTTTGGCAGCTCCTCGTTGAAATACGACACAAACAGCCGGGGCAGGTCGTATTTCCCGGCGGTGGCATCCAGCAAATAGGCCGCCAGGGCGGTGTCGAACACGAAGCCCTCCGCCGGAAGGCCCGCGTCCAGCAGGGTGCGCATCAGGTCCTTGACGTTGTGGGACACCTTGGGGATATCGGCGGCGAACAGCGCCGCCAGCAGGGCCTGCCAGTCCCCCTGATAGTCCCCGGTCCACAGCTCCGCCGCCCAGGAGGCATTCTCCCCGGCGTCCCACCGGACGGAAAGGGCGGACAGGTCCGGCACCGCATATACGGTGACAGCCTCCGCCTGCCGCCACTGGGCCAGCAGGTCCCGGGCCTGGTCCTCCGTCCGGACGGGGACCACCGCGGCGGTAACCTCCGGCCTCTCCGCCGTCTCCTGGTGGGGGCGCAGGTGGTATTTGTCGATGAGCTTCTGAAATTCCAGCCGCAGGAACAGGTCGTACAGCTCCGGGCGGAAGGGCCGGCGGAGATTTTCCGCCGGGTCAAAGTCCAGGGGGGCGTCGGTGACGATGGTGGCCAGCCAATAGCTGTGGCGGGCGGACTCCTCCCCCTCCGTCAGCTTGCGGATGGCGGCGGGCTTGGCGTGCAGGTCCGGCAGCAGGCGATAGATCTCGTCAATGGTGCCGTATTCCTGCACCAGGGCCATGGCGGTCTTTTCCCCTACCCCCGGCACGCCGGGAATGTTGTCCGAAGTGTCGCCCATCAGGGCCTTCAGGTCGATCATGTGGATGGGGTCGAAGCCGTACTGCTCCCGGAAGGTTTCCGGGGTCATATCCTTGGTGGTGGTCTGGCCCATGCGGGTGGACACCAGCTTCACCTTGGTGCGGTCGGTGATCAGCTGCAGGCTGTCCTTGTCGCCGGTGACGATGACGCAGTCCCACCCCGCCGCCTGGCATTTGCGGCTGATGGTGCCGATGAGGTCGTCGGCCTCGTACCCCGCCAGCTCATAGCAGGGCACGGACATGGCCGAAAGCACCTGCTTCATCACCGGCAGCTGCATGGCCAGCTCCGGGGGCATGGGCTTGCGCTGGGCCTTGTATTCCGCGTCCGCCCGGTGGCGGAAGGTTGGCTCCCGGCGGTCAAAGGTGACGCATAGGGCCTCCGGGTTTTCCTCGTCCAGCAGGCGCTGGAGGGTGGTGATGAAGCCGTATACCGCGTGGGTATACAGCCCCTCCCGGGTGGACAGGGGGCGGATGCCGTAATAGGCGCGGTTCAATATACTGTTGCCGTCCAGGACCATGAGCTTCATGGAAGGGACCTCCTAATTCGTTTGATCCGTTTTATTATACCTCTTTTTATTCTTTTGTACAAGGAGCAGAAAGAGACGCACGCGGCTTGTCAAAAAAGAATTTTTTGACAAGCTGGAAATCCGTGAGGCGGCATGATAAAATAAAAGAAAAATTTTGGGGAAATTTTTTCGGGGGACGCAATAAAACCGCCTTGCCGTGCATTATCCAGATGACAGGAGACAAAAGAGATGCTGCACAGGATTGACAACACAACTTCATCCCTCCCTGCGGAGGAGGTCCAGGAGCTTCGGCGGCTGCTTTCGGGAGTGGCCGCAGGAAGCCAAGACGATCTGGCCGAACTATATCGCCGCACCCGAACGGCGGTGTACGGTCTGGCCCTGTCCTATCTCCGCAACGCCCACGACGCCCAGGACCTGACCCAGGATGTGTTCGTTCACATCTGGGACACGGCGGGACAGTACCGGCCCACAGGCTCGCCTGTGGGGTGGATCCTGGCAGTGTGCCGGAATCTGTGCCTGATGCACCTGCGGCGGGCAGACCGCCAGGTGACCATGGAGGACCGGGAATGGCATGCCATCCCCGACGACGGCCCGGGGCTGGACGCCCAGGAGCGGCTGCTTTTGCAGGATGCCCTGGCTATTCTGGGAGATGAGGAGCGTCGTATCGTTCTGCTGCACACAGCGGGCCTGAAGCACCGGGAGACCGGAGAAGCGCTGGGGCTGCCGCTGGCCACTGTCCTGTCAAAATATCACAGAGCATTGAAAAAGATGCGAGCTTACATGGAAGGAGATGACGCCCGATGACCAACGATCAGATGGAACGCAGGCTTTCCGCCGCGCTGGACAAGACCGCGCCGGACGACGTGGACGGCGTGCTCTCCCGCTGTACAGAGCGGAAAGGAACGGTAGTCCCTATGAAAAAGAAGAATAACCGAATGAAGAAATGGATGCAGACGGTGGCGGCCTGCCTGGCGGTGCTGCTGCTGGGCGGCGGCGGTCTGCTGGTGCAGCAGGCCCATGCCGTGACCTCGGTGGTGTCCCTGGACGTGAATCCCAGCATCGAGCTGCGGGTGAACAGCCGGGAAAAGGTGGTGTCCTGCCAGGCCCTGAACCAGGAGGCCCAGGCCGTGCTGGAGGATATGGACGGCGGCAGGGACCTGAAGGGCGTCAAGGCGGACGTGGCGGTGAACGCCATCGTGGGCAGCCTGGTGCGGTGCGGGTATCTGGACAGTCTGTCCTCCGCCATCCTCATCTCCGTGGAGGATAAGGACCAGGCCCGGGCTCAGCGTCTTCAGCAGGAGCTGACCAGTGTTGCGGGCGGCGCTTTGGGCGACTCCCAGGCCGCTGTCCTGAGCCAGACGGTGCAGCAGGACAAGGAGCTGGAAAAGCAGGCCAAGGCCAACAACATCTCCACCGGCAAGGCGGCCCTGATCCGCCAGGCCATGGCCCTGAACGGCAGCCTGACCTTCGAGGGGCTGGCAAAGCTGTCCGTGGAGGAGCTGCGGGACCTGATCGAGGCCGGTGCGCCGGGGATGCCCATCGGCATGCAGGCGGCTCTGGAGGCGGCGGCCCAGTATGCGGGCCTGACCACGGCGGACATCACCGACGCGGACGTGGACCCGGAGCTGGACGAGAATCCCGCCCACTATGAGGTGGAGTTCCAGGTGCCCGGCAAGGGTGAGTTGGAGTATAAGGTGGAGGCGTATACCGGCCAGGTGCTCAGCGGCCCGGCCAATGTGCAGCCCTCCACTCCCGTGAACCCCTCCGGTGACATTGGCATGGAGGCCGCCAAGAGCGCCGCTTTGAAGCACGCGGGCATGTCCACCGCCGTCTTTACCAAGGCGGAGCGGGACTATGACGACGGGCGGCTGGAGTATGAGCTGGAGTTCCACACCGACAGCGCCGCTTATGAGGTCACCGTGGACGCCGCCACCGGCCGCGTGCTGGACTATGAGAAGGAGAACCTTCGCGGCGGCAGTACCTCCGACATTGGCACCCAGGCCGCCAAAAGTGCCGCCTTGCGGCACGCGGGCCTGTCCGAGAGCCAGGTCCGGGAGCTGCAGGTGGAATGGGACAGTGAGCATGGCCGCGCCGTGTACGAGGTGGAGTTCAAGTCCGGCGGCATGGAGTATGACTACGTCATCGACGCCGCCACCGGAGCCGTGCTGGACCACGAGACGGAGCGGGACGACTGAGCGCAGTAAAAAACGGGGGCGGACGAAAGTCCGCTCCCGGTTTTTGCCGTCTGGACAATGCGCCCCGGATGTATAGGGCGGAAGGTTTGACTTTTCATCCAATTTTGGTATAATATGCATACCAAGTTCTATTCAATCGAAAGGGAGAAAGGATATGGAACGGGAATTTGTACTGAGCTGCTGCTCCACGGTAGACCTGCCCTATGCGTACATGGCCCAGCGGGACATCCCGGTGCTGTTTTACCACTATGTGGTGGGTAACCAGGAGTATGTGGACGATATGGGCCGGGATCCGGCGGCTCTGCCCCGGTTTTACGGCTTCCTGAAGGCGGGCCAGCTTCCCCAGACGTCCCAGATCAACGTGGCCGATTATCTGGATTTCTTTGAGGAGCAGCTGCAAAAGGGCGACCTGCTGCACATTGCCTTCACCTCCGGCCAGTCCGGCTCGGTGCACAACGCCCAGGCCGCCGGAAAGCTGCTGCAGGAAAAGTATCCCGACAAGAAAATCGTAGTCATCGACTCCCTGTGCTCCTCCTCCGGCTACGGTCTGCTGGTGGATACGGCGGCGGATATGCGGGACGCCGGGGCCACCCTGGAGGAGACGGCCCAGTGGGTGCTGCGGAACCGCAACAAGGTGCACCACCAGTTCTTCTCTTCCGATATGACCCAGTTCCGGCGCACGGGCCGGGTGTCCGGTGCGGCGGCCATGGTGGCCACCATCATGAACATCTGCCCCATTATGCGGCTGGACGACAAGGGGGCCATCAAGGCCTACAGCAAGGTCCGGGGCAAGAAGAAGGCCGTGGAGGCCACGGTAAACGCCATGGAGGAGCACGCCCAGGGCGGCCGGGACTATGACCAGCGCTGCTTCGTGTGCCACTCCCAGTGCCCGGAGGACGCGCAGATGCTCATCGACGCTCTGGAGGAGCGGTTCCCCAGGCTCCGGGGCAAGATCCGCCTGTGCGACATCGGCACCATCATCGGGTCCCACAGCGGCCCCGGCACCGTGGCGGTGTTCTTCATGGGCGACGAGCGCCCGGCGATGGACTGATACATCATGCTCCCGATGCAGGCATCCGTGAAACGGGTGCCTGCATCTCAGCTTGTCAAAAAGGCCTCGCAGAGTTTGCCGCCCGCAGACGGCAAATCAAATGTGATCCATTTTTTGCCGGGGCGTGTACCTGGCAAAAAATACTTCTCAGTCTGCAAGTGTGGAATTTGTTCGCCCATGGCGGACAAATTATGCGCGCGGCAGACTGCAAGCCTTTTGTCCAAAAAGGGCAACGCCCTTTTTGGATAATCTCTGACGGGCGGGGCTTCGGCCCCGCCCGTTTTGCGCTTCACTCCCCCTTCCCTGCCGTCCGCTGCCGGAACCGGCGGGAGGCCGCGTCCCAGTCGATGATGGCCAGCGCCGCCTCCACATAGTCCTCCCGCCGGTTTTCATAGTCCGGGATAAACGCGTGCTCCCACAGGTCCACGTTGAACAGGGGCCACAGGGGCAGCGGCGTGTCCTGGTTGGCGGTGCAGGTGACCTGCAGCCCCCCGGAGCAGCACACCAGCCACACCCATCCGCTGCCGAACACGCTCATGGCAGCGTTCTTCAGGCTGCGGTGCAGCCCCTCCACGGAGCCGAAGCTGTGCTCCACCTCCGCCAGCAGCTCCCCGGAGGGCTTGGTGGTCCGGGCCGGGGCCAGGGAGGAAAAATACAGCCCGTGGTTATACACGCCCCCGCCATAGCGGCGCACCGCCTGGCCCAGGGTCCGGGGCAGCTGGCACCAGTGCAGCAGCAGCCGCTCCAGCGGCCAGTCCTGATATTGGGTCCAGGGCACCAACGCCCCATTGAGTCGGTCCACATAGGCGGCAAAGAACGCGTCGTGGTGCAGCCGCACCGACGAGCGCCCCAGGTTTGGCTCCAGAGCCGCCGGGGCATAGGGCAGCGGCGGCAGGATATAGGGATAAGTCATGGCAGGCAGTTCCTTTCCGAAAAAATTTCCTGCTTCCATGGTATGCCGCCGTTGACAAACCATGCCTTTTGGTGCAAACTGTAAACAGCCGCCCGGCGGCAAAGGAGGAAGAAACATGCGAAGAAAAGACAGAGAACGGGACCGGAGCTTTGCCTGGGAGGTGCTGAAAAAGGCCCCCTATGCCACCCTGTCCCTGACGGACAGCCAGGGCCGCCCCTATGCCGTGCCGGTGAACCAGGCCGTGGACGAGGAGTACCACGTGGTCTATTTCCACTGCGCCGGAGCCGGAGAAAAGTGGGAGCTTCTGAAGGACGGGGCCGAGGTGTGCCTGTCGGCGGTGTCCCACGCCACGGCGGTGCCCAACGCCTTCACCATGGCCTATGCCAGCGCCGTTCTGCGGGGCCGGGCGGAGGTGGTGACGGACCAGGGCGAGTGGACCCGGGCCCTGCTTCTGCTGTGCTCCGCCTTTGACCCCAAGGGCATGGGCCGCTTCACGGAGTCCGTGGAAAAATACGGACCCGCCACAAAGGTGATCCGGATCACCCCCCGGGAGCTTACCGGCAAGGAAAACACCGCCGCCGAAGCGCCCCACCATCATCACGACTGAGGAAACACTATGGCATGCTATATTTTCGGTGCAGGCAGCTTTTACGGCCTGGACTGCTGTCCCCGGGCCGACGACTTCATCATCGCCGCCGATGGCGGCTGGCTGGCCTGCCGCAAGACCGGCATCACCCCGGACCTGCTGCTGGGGGATTTCGACTCCCTCAGCACCCAGCCCGACTTCCCCAACATCCTCCGGGTGCCGGTGGAGAAGGACGACACCGACACCATGCTGGCGGTGAAGACCGGCCTGGAGCGCGGGGAAACGGAGTTCCACATCTACGGCGGCATGGGCGGCCGCCGGACGGACCACACCATCGCCAATTTCCAGGCCCTGCTGTACCTGGCCCGGCGGGGGGCTCAGGGCTGGCTGTATGGCCAGGGGGAGCGGTACACCGCCGTATGCGGCGGCACCGTCACCTTCCCCGCCCGGGACCGGGGCATCCTGTCGGTGTTCTGCCTGGGGGCCGACGCCAGGGACGTCAGCATCCAGGGAGGCCAGTATCCCCTGCACCACGCGGTGCTGACGGCGGAGTTCCCTCTGGGCGTCAGCAACCACTTTGTGGGCCGCCCCATCACCGTGTCGGTCCGGGACGGCAGCCTGCTCATAGGCCTGGTGGAGGACTGACCCGGGCGTTTTTTGTGTTCCCGGTTGCCAAAGCGGGCCATGCGTGGTAGAATAGACAGGAATGGAAAGGGGGCTTCTGCCATGCTTTTGGCCATTGATATCGGCAATTCCAACATCTCCGTGGGGCTGTTCGACCAGAAACGGGACCTGAAATTTCTGTCCTCCATCGACACCGACAGCCGGAAAACGGCAGATCAGATCAGCATCGACCTGATGAACATCTTCTCCCTGTATCAATACGACCTGCGTGACGTCAGCGGCGCCATTTTCTCCAGCGTGGTGCCGCCCATCAACTTCATGATGGCCAAGGCCCTGACCCGCCTGCTGGGAAAGCCCCCCATGATCGTGGGCCCCGGGGTCAAAACCGGGCTTAACATCCGCATGGAGATCCACAACCAGTTGGGTGCCGACCTGGTGGCAGGCGCCGTAGCCGCTCTGGACAAGTACCCCACCCCCATCATCATGATCGACATGGGCACCGCCACCACCATCTCCTATATCTCCAGCAGGCGCAGCTATGAGGGCGGCCTGATGTTCCCCGGGGTGCGGCTGAGCCTGGACGCCCTGTCGGACCACACCGCCCAGCTGCCGGACATCTCCCTGCAGCACCCCAAGAGCCTCATCGGCAAAAACACCGAGGACTGCATGCGCTCCGGCATTGTCTACGGCACCGCCGGGATGCTGGACGGCGTCATCGACCGCATCCGGGAGGTTCTGCCCCAGGGGGAGACCCCCACCATCGTGGCCACCGGCAGCAACGCCCCTGTGATCGTGCGCTACTGCCGCAACAAGGTGCTCTATGACAAGTATCTGCTGATGGAGGGCCTGTGGGACATCTATCAGAAGAATCACTGATAAAAAGAGCTTTGCTTTTTTGACAGTCACGGCAAAGGCCCCGGACTTTCGTCCGGGGCCTTTGCTTATGCAGTTGGCGTATGAGGAAGGCTGTCACAGCCGGTTGGGCAGGGCTGCGGCTCCCTTCTTATAGGTGGGTCAGCGGGCCTTGCGCTTCAGGGTCACAGCGGCGGGGATCATCACGCAGCTGAAGGAAGCGGCCAGCACCCAGAGGATGATGTTGGAGGAGTCGCCGGTCTTGGGGGCGTCGGGCTTGCCCGGCTCCTCGGGCTTGCCGGGGTTCACGGGATCGGGATTCTCGGGCTGGGCCACACCCTCATAGGCGGTGGTGGTCAGGCTGCGGGAGAAGATGAAGTTGCTGATGAAGGTGTACTCGTCGGTCTGGTGAATCTTGTGGTTCAGGACGTTGGCAAACAGGGCCATGTCCAGGTCGCCGCTCTGATACTCGAAGCCCACCACGCCGTTGTTGTACTGGTTGAACTGCTCGGTCAGCTCATCGTCCGTCAGGCAGATGCAGCCCTGCAGGGGGGCCTTGCCGGCGTTCTGCACCAGAACGGTAGCGCCCTTGGGGATCTTGGTGAACCAGTTGGTGCCGTACTCGTACATCACGTCGTCACCCTCGTTGATATAGGTGGCGTTGACCAGGGTGTTGTTGGGATATACCACCCGGCCCAGGAAGTCGGTACCCATGTCGCATGAGGAGATCTCCACGCCCAGCTCCTGCATGAAGGCAGAACTGCCGGTGATGGCGTCGTTGCTGTAGCCCATGTAAGGCGTACCGGCCTTCACGGCGGCCAGGGCATCGTCGCTGAGGACGCGGGAGCCCACGATGACATTGGCCTTGGTCAGGTCATCGGTCATGGTGAAGCCCATGGCGGTCAGAGCCAGCCAGTCGAAGCGGTAGTTATAGGAGCCGGAGCGCAGGGTGGTCTCCACATAGCCGGAGGTGTTATTGGCAGGCTTGCCGGGCAGGAACACCAGAGGATTCAGGATCACGGCGGCCTTGTAGTTCGCGCCGTACACGCCGGTGGCAGTGATAACATAGTCCTTGGCCACGGTCATGAAGTCCTCATAGGAGCAGATGAAGTTGCCCTTCTCGCTGCCCTCGGTGATCATGGCCACGGTCTTGCCGGCCCGCAGCAGCGCGTTGACGGCAGCGGCGGAGTCGTTGGACACGTTGTCGATGATGACGTCGGCATTCTCCACGCCCTCAAACTGAGTGGCGAAGGCGGCCAGATAGGTCAGAGCCTGGGTATAGTTGATGGTCTCGGGGCAGGCAGCCATAATAGTCTTGTAGGCAGCGGGCTCCGCCACGATGACGCGGTCATAGCCCCGGGCGTTGCTGCGCTGGGCGAAGCTCTCGGAGTACAGGCCCTGCCAGACGTTGATGAAGGTGCCGTCGAACAGCTGGCTGTTGGCCAGGGAGCGCTTGGCCTGATACATGGACACCACCATGGTACCGGCGGGATAGGTCACGCCGTCATAGGTGAATTCCTTGCTGGCCACGTTGACCTTCACATCGTTGCGGGTCAGGTACTTCATCTCGGCGGCGGCGTCATACAGATTCTTCTGGTTGGCGCTGTCCATGGGGATGATGTAGCACTCGGGATAGAAGTTGCCGTTCTGGCCCTCGCCATCGTACACGGGGCGCATCAGCTCAGTCTGGGTGCCGGGCCGGTCGTACTGGTCCACGTACCAGGGAGCCACCAGCTCGTTGGAATTGGTGTTGTTCACGCCGCGGGAGAACAGCTTGGCCTGGTTCTCCAGCATGGTGATCTTGTTGGCCTGGATGTACATGGCCTGGGTCATCAGGCCGTAAGGCACCACCAGCTCGGAGGCGACGTCACTGTACACAGGCAGCTCCCAGGTGATGCCGGCGGTGCCGATCAGGACGGGGAACTGGGAACCGTAGGCGGTGGTCATATCATCCCAGGGCTCGGTCCAGGCCACGCCGGAGGGAGAATCGTTGTCCACACGCAGGTAATCGCGGTGGGGCATCTCGAAGCTGTTGTGCTCGGGGTTGTTGGCGATGGCGCCCATACCCACGGCCTCGCCCAGCTGGATGAACTGCTTGGCGATCAGGTCGTACTCATAGTTGGGCTCGTGGGGAGGCGTGCAGGGCTCGATGAGCATGGCCTCCACGCGGCCGTGAATCTCGGTGAACACCATGGGGTTGAACTTATTCACCAGGGCCATGGCGTTGGCATCCTCAAACAGGGTCTGGTTGGCCTCGTCACGGTTGGGGTCATAGCCCTGACCGGTGGTGCGGGTCATGTGCTCATAGCCCTCGATGTTCTGCTCGGGGACGATGACCATAAACACGTCGCCCAGCAGCTCCTTGACGTTGACCTCATTATTCTTAACGTTGTAATACTCCTCCAGGTCCAGCTGACCGGAGTACAGGCTGCCGTTGGCCTTGTAGCCGTTTTCACCGCGGATGAAGCCGATGTAGGAGGCGAAATTCTTGATCTGCTCGGGAACGGCCACGTTCTGCTTGGCCATCTCCTGGGCCAGAAGCTCCTTACCGGCGTCGGTGAAGCCCTCCAGGGTGTTGACGCTGATGGTCTCATTCTCCAGCAGCAGGTGGGCAAACTCCAGGATGCCGTTGACGGCGGCATTCTCGTTGGAATGAACGTTGGAGGCGAACATGGGGACCCGCAGATCGTCAAAGTCGCCGTTGGCCAGCTTGGTCAGCGCCAGGTCGGGGTCGGATTCTACCAGGTCGGTGTATGCCAGCCACTTGTCCACAGACTCCTTGGAGTCGGCAACGATCAGATAAGGCATGTCGTAGCCGTCCACGGTGGTCTGGCCCATGGACTCCTTGGCCACATATAGGTCGGTGTCCATGGCGGCCAGGGCTTCCAGATCGTCATACAGCTCGTACACGGTGCGGAAGCTGTCGTAAGGAACGACCTTGGCGTGGCAGGAGGCGATGTCCTTACCGTCGGCGGTCACACGCAGGGTGTAATAGCCGCACAGGTCCAGGTATGCGCCGCCGTTGCTGTGGGGGGCGCTGTAGTCCACGCTGCCGGAGCGGTTGGCAAAGTAGCAGGAGATGTTCAGGTACAGGACCAGAGAGACCTTGCCGTCGTCGTCGAACGCAAAGCCGTAGTCATCCACCTGAAACATCTGGGTGTCTCTCTGGGTCTTCCAGCTGTCCAGAGGGCCGCCCTGATAGGGGTTGGGGAACTTCTCGGGGTTCAGATAGCCGCGCTGGGTGTCGCGGTCCAGAGACAGGGACAGGCCCGCGTCCATGGCGGCGGCCAGCTCATTCTCCGTCAGGTTGGTGGGCAGGGTGACGGTGGCGGTGGCGTCCTCCGCCAGGGAGATCTGCCAGTCGATGTCGGTGTATGCGGGATAGGTATTTGCCAGGGACTTACCGGGGGAACGAGTGTCCTTCGCCACGTCTGCGACGCTTGCGAACGCAGATGCAGGGAATACGAGAGCGAGGATCAGGACAAACGCCAGGATCTTCGTCGAAAGACGGGATCTTTTGTGCTGCATAGTTTTCTCCTTTTCTTCTCTTTCTTTTCCATGGTGGTCCTTGGGTCGTCCGACGGGGCCGCCGGGCCGTCTGTCGGATCGTTGATTTTAGATTAAAACGGCTGTACAGCTTTGTCAATCTGTACAGGCATATGCGGCGCGGTAGAAAAAACTTTGTGTATTTTTGTGCAATGTGCTGTTATGTTTTCTTCTCATGCATTCCGTTATTCATATTGTGAACTTTCAGACAGTCGACCATGCGTTCCACAGGCCGCCGCAGCTATTTGGACATCACTCAAAATTTGTATAAGAAAATATGGTTTTTCCCCCGAAAAACCGGGATACCCGGAGGAAATGCAGGCATTTCTTCGGATATCCCGGCACGCATGTTCTTTTCTATAATCGCAATACGCGTTTTACCGCCATCAAATTGGCCGGTTCTGTTATCCCACCGCCTCCAGCATATGCTCCAGCAGGATGCCGTAGCCCTGGGAGGGGTCGTTCACCAGCACATGGGTCACAGCCCCCACAAAGCGCCCGTTCTGGATGATGGGGCTGCCGCTCATCCCCTGGACGATGCCGCCGGTGGTCTCCAGCAGCTGGGGGTCCGTGACCTTCAGCAGCAGGTCCCGGCCGTCCCGGTTCATGGGGCACAGCCGCACGATCTCCACCTGATAGGCCCGGGTATCATCCCCGGAGACGGTGGAGAGGATGGTGGCGGGGCCGGTGGTCACCTGGCTGCGCTGGGCCACCGGCAGGGCCGTGCCGGAGACGAAATCCCCCTCCGCCACGGTGCCGAAAATGCCGCCGGTGGTGTTGGCGGACACGGTGCCCACGTCGTGCTGGGCCGTGAAGTCCCCCTTCAGCTGGCCCGGCTCACCCTTTTCGCCCTTTTTCACGGCCTTCACGGAGGTCTCCATAATGGAGCCGCTGGACAGCGGCATCAGCTGGGCCGTGTCCGTGTCGGTGATGCCGTGGCCCAGAGCGCCGTAGGCCCCGGTGTCCGGGTCATAGAAGGTCAGGGTCCCCACGCCGGCCATGCTGTCCCGGGTCCAGGCGCCCAGCCGCCAGGAGCCGTCCTCCCCCTGCACCGGCGCGGCGGTGACGTTCAGGGTCTTGCCCTCACGCCGCAGGCCGATGGCGGCGGGCTGGCCTCCGGTGGCCTGCAGCAGGGCCTGCAGGTCCTCCGTGGAGGTGACCTTTTCGCCGTTGCAGCTGACGATCAGGTCCCCCTCCCGGATGCCGCAGTCCCGGGCCGGGCAGGGGTCCGTTTCCGAGGTGGACACCACCAGCACGCCGTCGGCAAAGAGCTTGATGCCCACCGCCTTCCCCACAGGAATCAAGGTGCGCTGATCGGCCCATACCGCCTGGCAGCACAGGACCCCGGTGAGCAGCACGGCCAGCAGCCATGCGGCCGGCCTGCGTATGCGTCGCTTTTTTTGCGTTTCATACATGCGATCACCCCTGTTTTTGAATTTTGTCGCCGGCGACAGAGTTACTTTGCGCCGCCGGACGGCGTTTCATGTCCGCTAAATAAAGGATGCTTTTCCGCCGGACGCGAAAAAAGCGCCGCAGACGGCTGTCTGCGGCGCAAAGGCGGAAGAAATTTCCAATTTTTACCGGGTCTCGTAGCGCTTGGGGTCCTTGGGCAGGCACAGTTCCAGGATCAGGCCCACCACGAACACACCGGCGGAAATAGCGGAGGCGAAGCCATTACAGCGTCACCTGACAGCCGGGGGCGAAGAAGTACAGCACCATTTCCGCCACCGGCGTTTCCAGCACCCGGCTCAGGGCCTGGCTGTACGCCGTCAGCTGGGGGCGGTACAGCTCCGCCCGGGCGGGGGCCTCCTCCGGCCTGATGCGGTCGGTTTTGAAGTCCACGATGACCAGGCCCTCCTCCGTCCGGAAGGCGCAGTCCACCACGCCCTGGAGCATCAGCTCGTCCTCCGGCTCCGCCGCCGGGTCATACAGCGCCGCCGGCAGCAGCAGGGAAAAGCGGTACTCCCGGTACACCTGCTCCGCCCGGCGGATGCGCTGGGCCAGAGGCGCGGCCAGGAACCGCCGCACCTGCTCCAGGTCCAGGGACGCCGCCTGCTCCGGGGTCAGCAGATGCCGCGCCGTCAGGGACGCCGCCTGCTCCTCCGGGTCCGGGCCGTTCAGGTCCAGGTACTGCATCAGCAGGTGCATGGCCGTGCCCCGCTGGGCGGCGGACAGGGGCCGCTCCCCCAGCAGGAACCGGGGGGTGTCCACCTGCACCTGCCGCACCCGCCGGACCGTGCCCTGGGCGATCTCCTCGTCCAGCTCCCGGCCCTTCAGCTGGGTGGCAGTCACCTTGGAGGGAGCCTGAACGGCAGACTGGTGGGGATACTGGAAGGACAACAGCGTCTGCACG
>ERZ857693.968-NODE-968-length-40171-cov-11.679604_pt1 | contig 40171 bp, 30 predicted proteins | sample MGYA00519765_ERZ857693 | MGnify/ENA primary metagenome ERZ857693 (study PRJEB31778, sample SAMEA3449354) | human gut metagenome | biome: human gut; feature: human-associated habitat; material: faeces | place: United Kingdom | collected 2010/2012 ... | reverse complement strand
AATGCGGTCATAGGCCTCGACATTAACGACCGAGGTCTGCGCGCCGAGCGACACGGGCGCCGCCATCACGCCCTTGCCACCAGTTTCCTCATTTTCGATCTCATACTCGTAATAGACCATCGGAATCGTGTAGAGCACGGCCTTGTCACCCTCGCCGGCATGCGACTCATAGCTTACGCTTGCGCTGACCGTGCGCTCGCTCCGGTAGTCATAGCATCCCTCGGCGGCAAAATCGACTGAAGCATTCATCGCGACCAGGGGCGGACCGGTCTGCACCTCGACGGCAACGCCCAACTCGGCGCCAATGGTATAGCCCTGGGATGTCCCCGTGCCCTTTTCCTCTCCGTATGACGTGCCGCCCAACACCAGATAGCCGTATGCCTGCTCCAGATCCTCAACATAGGGCGCATCCTGCAGCACGGCAAGCACGCGCGGGTTGGTATAGACCTTGTAGCGGTCCTTGTACGTGATCTTGACGCTGTCGTTGTCGACATCGGGCAGCGCGAGCGAGATAAATGTGCCGTAGGTAGTGCCGCGACGGTTGCTCTCGCTAATCACCTGCTCCTCGCCGCGGCGCACCTTTTCGTTCTCGTCGAGCGAAAAATGCGAGGCGGTCATCCAATAGTAGTCATCGTTCTTGCGCAGGTCCTCGTCGCGGTGCTTGCCCACCACGGCGATAAAGCTCTCGTTATAGCGGTCCGAACCCGAGACGCTGCCCGCCTTGACGTCGCTGATCCACACCTGTTCTATACCCTTGTGGTCATGCTTGTTGCTGCTGTTGTATTGCTGACCGCTCATGCTCATGGTTCCGACCATGGACCCCAAGCCCTGAGCCCCGCTCTGTGCCGTGTTGCAGGCAAAGTCGCGGAACACATCGCCGCCCACGAGCACCTCGTCAACCGCCAGCTGCTCGGACAGGCCGTCAAGGTTGGCAGTGGCAAGGGCAATAGGCGCCAAGGTGCACGGATAGCGCTTATCCTGAGCGCTATCCTTCCATGCGCTGTTGGGCACATGCATCAGCCCATAGGAGGCGAGGAGCCCGTCTCTGTATTCCTTGCAATCGGAAAGCTTGAACTCGCCAGACTCCGAGTCAAAATACGCGTAGCGGTACAGCGCGCCGTACAGCCCCTTGCTGCCGTCAGAAGCGCCGTAATCAAAAGCGCTGCGTTGCCAGTCATAGCCCGCAAGAATAAGGCCCGTGACGGTTTCACCCGTCTTCTTTCCTTCTTCATCGTAGGCGGCAAACGTGCCGAACGTCGCATTCGCAGCGACCATGGTCTTGCCGTTCGCGGAGAGGGAGATTGCGCCCGCGTCGCCCAGAGCATCGACATGGACGAGCGCACCCTTGGATGCATCCCACGAAAACAGCTCGCAATGCGTCGACTTATCAATATTCTTCTTGCCGTAGGGTGCCGAGACCACGATGGCGAGGTCATCGCAAAAATCGCGATCGAGGTCGCCGGCCGCTAGCGAAACGACAGGAGCTGACTGAAGCTGCGTCCAGGAGTCGTTCCCGCCCTTGTTGTGCGTGGTGTAGTCCGCGGCGTTACCGGCATCGATCTTGACGACGCTTTGCTTCCAGTTGCCGCCCTCCAAGTCATACATGTCGACTACAGCCTTGCGCACGCCGTTCTCGTCGACATAGCAGCCCGCGTAGACAAAAAGCTCGTCGACGCCGTCGCCATCGACATCGCCCGCCTCGACATCAAAGACGGCGTCGTGCTCTTGCAGGTAACCGGCATCCAGGTACTTAAAACGGCCTTCGTACATCATATTAGTGTTGACCGTCACCGGCAGGTGTGTGTCGAGAGTGCGCGTGCGCCCGTTGCTAAACGAGTAGAGGACCAGCTCAACCTTTCCGGCGTATGACTTGCCGTCAATCGTCGTGGAGGAACTGTCGCCGTAGGCACGGAGCTCGGCAACGCGGCTCTTTTGCCCGTGCTGGCGTCGCTGCAGAACTCAACACTCGTGGCGTGAATGCCCGAGAAACCGTTGTTGTCGTTGGCGAGTACTGTTGAGGACTCATTGTTGCTTAGGTACGACCAGGTGCCGCCACCGTAGTCGCTATGCTTGTAGAGATCGCTGTTCGTATCGAAGTTGTTGACGTTTTGCCAGAACTTTGCGGCGCCCCACACACTTCCATAGCCATCGGTGAGTTTGCTGCTGCCGCCAATGTCACCGCGCTCGACGTTCTCGAGCTTGTCGCGCAGAGTGTAGCGATTGCCATGGCTACCGTTAGCTGCCATATAGACCTCGCTGCGCGTGGCAAACGTCGTGGGGGTATCAGTGGAATAGGGGCCAACGGTATCGGCCGGAATGTCCTCGCTCGTGCCCAGACCCAGGGCTTGATAATCCTGCTCGGTCATATCGGTGATTGCGGGCGCGTCTGCAGCCTGGGCAACCTGGGGCGTGGCCGTGAAGCAGGCGACGCTCGTGGCGATCAACGCAGCAAGCGCCGCCGTCCCAACAAGCGGGATTTTCGACAGCCTACGGATACGGGGGTGTGGAACGTACATGAGGGACCTCGCTTTATTCGAGTGGAGTGGACTCATTTTTGCAAATGATACATCCGATGCCCGATATCACGTGTCTCATTTTCGCCAACGGCGTGTCTCATTTTTGAGAATCCGAGATGCCGCGGAAATCTTATCCCAGCTCAAAGGCCATTTCTGGGATGCACTTTCCGCAAAGCACCTCATCGGGAAACTGCATCCCATTTCAAGCGTCGATTCTGGGACGCACTTTCCCCTTAGACCCTCAACCGGAAACCGCATCCCACTTTGAGCGCAAATTCCGGGATGCATTTTCCGCTTGAGCCTCATTGGGAAACGGCGTCCCACTTTGAGGGCTGATTGTGGGATGCATTTTCCGGTTTTGCTCTCATTGGGAAAATGCATCCCGTTTCTTGACCGAATAATGGGACGCAATTTCCCGTTGGAGCGCCTTTGGGAAAGTGTGTCCCACTTCGACCGCCCAGAGTGGGATGCACTTTCCGCAAAGCACCTCAACGGGAAACTACGTCCCATTCCAAAGGCAAATTCTGGGACGCACTTTCCGAAACCCCATCCATCAGGAAAGCCCTTCCCACTCTGAATACATCCAGCGAACGTATGCGAGCGTGTTGTCCAGAACGGCCTCGTCATCGAGGTGATGGAAAATGTCACCCCAAACGCTTGCCACGGTTGCGTCCACAAGTGTCAAGAAAAAAGCCTCGAGAATCTCGAGGCTTTCACGTTTGTACGATTGAACGCGCGGCACCGCGAGCGACGGTCTACTCGCCCAAAACGGCCTTCTTGGCGGCTGCGGCCATGTTGTCCAGGTCTTCCTTGGTGGGATGGTCCTTCGCGGCAACCCAGTTGTCGAGCAGCATCTTATAGCGAGCGTTGTCGGGATCTTGCTCGAGCATGGCCTCGTAGCGCTGCTTGACCGCGGGGCCCATCTTGCCCTGGCACATCGCCCAGCCCGCAAGCTCGGCATCCCCAGCCAAATTGGAAGTCACGCGATCAATAATCTGCTGGTAATAGCTCTGGTCGGCGCCAAAACCGCAGGTGCCAAACAGGAAGACGCGCTTGCCGTGCAAGGCGGAGAGCAACGCCGCGACCGAAGGCGTGCACGCGCCCTTGTCGCACCAAAAACCGACGAGCACCGTGTCGGCCGTGCAGGCGCCCTGCGCCTCGAGCGCAACCTGATCTGCATCCGCATCGTCGCTCAACGCCGCGGCATGGACAAACTCAACACCCGCAGCCTGCAGAGCGCGCTTGATCGCGCCCGAAACCATCCTAGTATTACCGCTCTTGCTGTTAACCACCAAAGAGCACGTCATAGTCACGTTGCCTCGTTTCCCCCAAAACTAAAGCCACTAATGCAATTTATTAGATGAATATCTTAGTACTAACGACGCAGATGTAAACCATCTGCCGCCAATCGGTGGCCCCTACTGGGCAAACTGGCTGCGGTAGAGTTCGGCGTAGAAGCCGCCTGTCGCTAGCAGCTTGTCGTGTGTACCGCGCTCGATAATCTGGCCGTCGCGCATCACCAGGATGCAGTCGGCGTTGCGAATCGTGCTCAGGCGATGCGCCACCACAAAGCTCGTACGGCCGGCCATGAGCTCGTCGAATGCCGCCTGCACCTGCAGCTCGGTGCGGGTATCGATGCTCGACGTCGCCTCGTCCAGCAGCAGAATCGCCGGGTCGGTGAGCATGACGCGCGCGATGCACAGCAGCTGCTTTTGACCCTGGCTAAACGTGCCGCCGTCCTCGCCGATCACCGTATCGTAGCCGCCTGGCAGCTGCACGATAAACTTGTGCGCGTGCGCGCGCTTGGCCGCCTCGACAACCTGTTCGCGCGTGGCATCGGGACAACCATAGGCGATATTTTCCGCCACCGTGCCCTCGAACAGCCACGTATCCTGCAGCACCATGCCAAAGGCGCGGCGCAGGCTTGCGCGCGTGTAGTCACGCGAGGAACGGCCATCGACCGCAATGCGACCGGCATCGATATCGTAAAAACGCAGTAGCAAATTGATGAGCGTCGTCTTGCCGCAGCCCGTGGGGCCGACCAGGGCAAAGCGCATGCCGGGCTTAGCCTCGATGCAGATATCCTGCAGCAGTTTGCGGTCGGGCACGTAGCTAAAGTCCACATGCTCAAAGGTCACCTCGCCCTGCGGGACGGCAAGTTCCACGGCATCCTCCGCGTCGGGCTCCTGCTCGCGCGCATCGAGCAGCGCAAACATGCGGCGCGCCGAGGCGTACGCGGTCTGGATCTGCGTAATGACGTTGGTGACCTCGTTGAACGGCTTGGTGTATTGGTTGGCATAAGACAGAAAGATTTGAACGCCGCCCACCGTAAGCGCCGCAGGCACGCCCGTGATCACGCCCACGCAGCCGATCACGGCGACCACGGCATAGATGATGTTGTTGATAAAGCGCGTGCCGGGGTTGGAGAGCGAACCCATAAACTGCGCGCGCTCGCCCGCGGTGTAGAGCTCGGCATTGAGGGCATCGAAGCGTTGCTGAGCGTTCGAGCCATAGGCAAAGGCGTCGACAAGCTTCTGCTCGCCCACGTACTCCTCGATATGGCCGCCAAGCTGACCCTGAATACGCTGCTGCGCCGTAAAGCTCTTGTTGGAGAGTTTGGCGATGGCGCTGGCCGCAAAGATGGAGAGCGGCGTGACGAGCACCACTACGAGCGTCATGGTCAGGTTGATGGAGAGCATAAACGCGAGCGTGCCAACGATGGTGATAACACCGGTAAAGAGCTGGGTAAAGCCCTGCAGCAGACCGTCGCCCACCTGATCGACGTCGTTGACCACGCGGCTCATAAGGTCGCCGTGGGCATGGCTGTCGATAAAGCTGAGCGGCATACGGCTGAGCTTATCGCTCGCCTCCACGCGCATGTCACGCACCGTCTCGTAGGACAGGCGGTTGACGCAGTAGCCCTGCAGCCACTGGAAGGACGCCGCTCCCACCACGACGAGTGCGAGTTTGGTAACGAGCGGCAGCAGCGCATCGAAGTCCACCTGGCCCGCAGCAACGATCAGGTCAATGCCCTCACCAATGAGAATGGGCGTGTAGAGCTGCAGAATCACCGAGACAGCGGCACTCAAAAACGATGCCACAAACGAGACGCGGTGCGGGCGAACATAGCCCAGCAGGCGGCGGGTCACCGCACCCACGGGATAGCGCTCGGGATCGCCGGGCTGGCGCGGACCGTCTCCCAGGTCGTTGAGGCTATCGTTGCCGGACACGTTGGCCGTCATCGTGGCGACCGAACCGGAGGAAGTGTACGGATTCATTTAGCAGCCCTCCTTTGCGCAGACGGATGTGGGGACGGTCGGGGCGCCTGGGGCGGGCGCGGGCGCCGTACTCCCCTGCTGACCCTCGAGCTCCTCGCGGCGAAGCTGCGACTGGCAAATCTCGCGGTAGAGCTGGCAGGTCGTGTAGAGCTCATCGTGCGCGCCCAGGCCCGCAACCGAGCCGTGGTCGAGTACGCAGATCATGTCGGCATCGCGAACGGTCGAGACACGTTGGCTCACGATGACGGTCGTGAGCGGCAGCCCGCCCTCGGCGGCACCGCGCACACTGCGCTCGCGGATGGCATGGCGAAGCGCCGCGTCGGTCTTAAAGTCGAGCGCCGAGGCAGAATCGTCCATGATCAATATCTGAGGCGAGCCCACCAGGGCGCGCGCGATGGTCAGGCGCTGGCGTTGGCCACCGCTAAAGTTCTTACCGCCCGCCTCGACCGGGGCGTCGAGGCCCTGGGGCTTGTTGTGCACGAACTCGCTCGCTTGCGCCATATCGAGCGCTGCCCAGAGCTCCTCGTCGGTCGCCGACTCGTCACGCCAGGTCAGGTTGCTGCGGATAGTGCCGCTCACCAGCGACGCACGCTGCGGAACGGTCGCGACCACGTGGCGCAGCTGGTCGAGCTGCCAGGCGCGCACGTCGGAGCCCATCACGTACACGCTGCCCACGCCCGCATCGTACAGGCGCGGGATAAGCGAAACGAGGGTCGACTTACCGCTGCCCGTGCCGCCGATAATGCCGAAGGTTTTGCCCACCGGCAGCTCCAGAGTCACATCGCTCACGGCATTTGCCGCGCCGGCGCCAAACGAGAAGCTCGCATGGTCAAAGCTCAGCGCAGGGACCGGAACAGCGCCACCCGTCAGGTCGCTCGGCTCAGGCAGCGCGACCGGCTGGTTGCCCTCGTCAGCGATGCTCGGCACGCAATTGAGCACCTCGTTGATACGCGACGCGCTGGCGCTCGCCTTGGTAAAGACCACGACCAGGTTGGCGACGTACACGATGGAGGTGAGCGTCTGCGTCATGTAGTTCACAAACGCCATGACCTGACCCTGCGTGAGCTCGCCCACGTTGACCTGGATGCCGCCCACCCACAGGATGGCGCACACGCCCAGGTTCATCACAAGAAACGTGACGGGATTAAGGATCGACGAGAGCTTGCCCACCGCGATGGCAGTATTGGCCTGGTCATCGGCGGCTTGGGCAAAACGCTCGCGCTCGTGGTCCTCACGCACAAAGGCGCGAACAACGCGGGCGCCCGAAAGCCCCTCGCGGCAGATAAGCGCGATGCGGTCGAGCTTTGCCTGCAGCTGCCTGTAATACGGGATACAGCGCGCCATGACAAACCAAAACACCAGGCCGATAGCGGGCGTGCAGATCAAGAAGATCATGCCGAGCTTAAGGTCGATGGCAAGGGCCGCGCACATGGAGCCCACCGCTAGAAAGGGCCAGCGGATGAGCATGCGCACGCCCAGCGCCACAGCGAGCTGGACCTGGTTAACGTCGTTGGTAATGCGCGTGATGAGCGACGGCGTGCCAAAGCGGTCGAGTTCGGCATAGCTCAACTCGTTGATGTGCTGGTAGAGCGCACCGCGGATATCGGTGCCCATGCCCTGCGAGGTGAGCGCCGCCATCTTTTGGCAGACGAGCGTAAACGAGATGCCGATCACAGCCATGGCGCCAAGTACCATGCCGTAGTGGATAACGGCGTTGACATCGTGTGCGCCAATACCCTTATCGATCATCTGGGCAATCACCAGCGGCGTCAGCAGGTCAAAGATCACTTCGATCAGCTTACACGCAGGGCCAATCACCATATACCGGCGAAACTTACCACCAAAACGCCTGAGCAGCTCAATCATGTATAGGCGCTCCCTATCATCATTCACATTCAATTCGAACCATGATAGTACCGCCACCCCAAAAGAAGCGTAAACAACTCGTCATTTCTAATGGGATTCGGTTTCCAAAGAAGCGGAGAGGCGCGCACCCAGCCAGTGTCGGGTCGACCACTTGGTATACTTGCATTAGTGCTACCAAGTTAGTCGCCGACCCTTGAAATGAGGTGCCGAGATGAACGACATTCTCGCAAGAAGAGCAAGACGAGCAACTGTGGGCATCGCCCTTTCCGCGGCACTTGTCGCGGGAATCGCCCCCGTAACGGCGATCGCTGCAGAAACCAGCGCCCCCACCGGTGCGGCCGTTTCGCAGACGAGCGCCGCCAACGGCAATTCGGGCGCCCCGCAGACAGAAGACGCGGCCGCCGCAAAAGAAAAAGCGTATGCAGCCATGCAGGAAGCGCTCAAAAACCTCGAGGCCGCAAAAAACGCCGCAAGTCCCGAGAAAATTGCGAGATTCAATGATGACATTACCCGTTTTCAAGAGTACCGCGAAAAGATGGCGGCGCAAGCCGCCGAAGGGAGGGAACTCCTTCCCACCATGCAAGCGGACATCGATGCTGCCCAAGCCAAATACGACGGGGCCATCAACCGGGTAAGCGAGCTCCAGGCAGAATTAGAGAAGAAACATGAGATGCTTAAGACACTCGAAGCACTCGGCTACGAGGAGTTTGTCGAAACTACTAAACAGCAAATAAAGCAGTTGCACAGTGAGATCATATCGGCAAAAACGCACGTAAACTATTGCGAAACGGAGCTCCGCGAGTTCCAGTACCGCCTCAGAAGAGAGGAAAGACGAGTTAATGACTGTGAACGTGCTGTAGAGAAATATAAAGCCGATATCGACCGGTTCACAGCCTGGCGAGATGCGCTCCTCGACAATTTGGAAAAGGCGCAAGCGGCCTATGACGACGCCTGCAAGGCATACGAAGAGGCGAAAGCCGCGGCAGACAAGGCCACCTCGCCCGAGATAACGAAACCGACCGAGACGACGCCTCCCTCCGGCTCAACGCAACCCGCCGAGGCGACACCGCCCGTTGCCTCACCTGCAACCGGCAAAGACGCCCTACCAAGCTCCACCAAGCAGGCGAACTCGAGCAGCGGCAAGCAAGCAAATACGACCGCCGGCAAGCTCGCGAACACGGGCGACACAGCACCGAGCGCAATAGCACTCGCAGGAATCGCCGCCATGGGACTCGGAATAACCGCCACAGCCACACGCCGCATCAAGAACTCAAAATAGCCGACAGAGCATTCTGCCTTCACCAATCCACAAGCCCAGAGACAAAAAGAGGCCCGTTTCCCCAACCTAGGGAAACGGGCCTCTTTAACTGCAAAAATTCAAGCAACAGCACCGCCGCCTCTTGAACCACGTAGCCATCAATGCCCAGACAACGCCAGCAAGCCGCATTCCGCAAGGGATAGATTAAATTAGATAAACGCGCCTTTACGGGTGATTTTTGGACGACGGGGCCCGGCCGGCGGCGAGGTGTTTGGTAGTCGAGCGATCCCGCAGGCGAAGCCGAGGACCAGCGAGACACCAAATACCTCGCCGCCGGCCGGGCCGTGTCGCGGCACCAAAAAGCGCCCGTGCGCTCGATGGATTCGGATGCCCGACAGAGGCTCCTTATGGCTGCTTCCTTCCGGACCTGACCAGATTCGGAACATGTCGTCATCCGAACCCATCGAACGCGCTAGGCGCTCGGTATATCTTACCTGCTCCCGCCCGCCAGAGCAAGGTAGCTAATTTGGGACGGAGCTTTTTTGACTACTTTTGCAGCCCGATTGCCAGAGCAGCCAATGAGTAGTCAAAATAGTCCCATCCCAAAATGACCGGCTTGGTGCCGCACCACAGAAAGGGCCCATCTACTACGTTTAGGCCACAGGGGTCGACCATAGCCGACTTTTTCGAAAATCGGCAAGCTTTCTACCTGCGGTTTTGTTTTTGTAAATTCCGGGATGGTCGAGAGTGGCCGGTTTAACGTAGTAGATGGCCACGTTTCGTGGCAGGCGGTCCGACCCAAGGCACAAGGCAGCCAACCTCGAATGGACATTCTCGAAGTTGCGGTGGAATACGGACTGAATTGGCACCTTAAAGGCAAAAACGCTCCGTATTTCACCGCAACTTAAAGAGAGATGGGTTTTAGAGGCGGGCGAGGTCGTAGGCTCGCGCGGCAGACTCGCCGGCGCAGATGAGGTTGGTTGTGGCTTCTTGCACACCGAGCGCCTGGTCGAGGGGCATGGGCTTGCGGCAAATCGGCAAAACCAAGTCAATACCCTGCTCATACACCGTGTCCAGGTTGACGGCGCGACCGCCCACGACGGCGACCACCGGCTTGCCATATCGCTTCGCACGACGGGCCACACCCACCGGCGCCTTTCCAGCAGCGGACTGCTCGTCCATATTGCCCTCGCCCGTTATGACCAGGTCGACATCGCGCACGCGCTCGTCAAACTCCACGAGATCGAGCACCGTCTCTACACCCGAGCGCAGCTCCGCACTGAGCGCCAGCAACGCCGCGCCCAAGCCACCGGCAGCGCCCGCGCCGGGCACACCGAGCACCGAGCCAAATGTCCGTGCGCCCTCGGGTGTGCGCAACAAACCCTGGGCTCGAGCTCCGGCAATCGCCGTATCGAGCAAGCGACCGTAGCCGACCATCCAGCTGTCGCACCTGCTCAGTGCCTCGGCATCATCCGCCGGCAGACCCTTCTGCCCGCCGAACACCGCAAGCGCGCCGCGACGCCCTACGAGCGGATTCTCGACATCGGAGAGTACAACGACGCGAGCGCCATCCAAAGCCTGCAGCGCCGGCTCCAAATCAACGCTCGCCACGTGTTCAAGGCCCGCAAGACCGGGGGCGACATCGCAGCCCTGATCATCGACCACGCACGCGCCCAGCGCCTGCAGCATGCCGGCGCCACCGTCGTTGGTGGCACTGCCGCCCAGACCAATATAGATAGTCTTTGCCCCGGCGCGAACCGCACGGAGCATCAGCTCGCCCACGCCATAGGTCGAAGCCGCGAGCGCCGCCGATTCCGTGCAGGGTGAATACCCAATACCCGCCGCCTCGGCCATCTCAATTACAGCCGAGTCGCGCTCGTCGTCCACCAGCATCCGGGCAGACACGCGGTCGCCCAAGGGACCTGCCACCTCGCAGGTCACAATCTCACCGCCGCACGCGGCAACGGCATCGAGCGTTCCCTCACCGCCATCCGCCAGCGGCAATGTGCACACCTCGGCATCGGGCCAAACGCGGCGCACGCCTTCGGCAACCGCCGCCTCCGCCTGCGCACTCGAAACGCTGCCCTTAAAGGAGTCGATCGCCAGCAGCACACGGCGGGGCCGGCGGCACGCAAGACCAAAGTCAACCGCCGTGCCAGCATCCTCACCGACACCTGCAAGCGCTGCGGCGTGAGCGGCGTGTGCCTCAAGATCGGCCCCACAACCGCAACCAGCGCCGCCCGCTCCGCGCAGACCGCCAAAATAGCTACTCAGCAGCTCGCGGCATTCATCCGCCAGGACCCCAGCCGTCACGTTAAACCGATGATTCAGGCGCGAGTCGGCATTCAAATCGTATAGGGATCCCAACGCGCCCGCCTTGGCATCAGCCGCGCCATACACGCAGCGTCCTACGCGCGCGTTAACCATAAGCCCCGCACACATGCAGCAGGGCTCGAGCGTCACGTAGACCGTGCAATCGGAAAGGCGCCAGCGACCGAGCGACCGAGCGGCAGCACACAGGGCCGCAAACTCGGCATGAGCCGAAGGATCCTGGTCGAGCTCGCGCCGATTGTGCGCCCTCGCGACGATCTCACCGTCGCGCACCACTACGGCTCCGATGGGCACCTCGCCCACCGCCGCGGCGGCGCGCGCCTCGGCCAGCGCCTCGCGCATGAACTTCTCGTCGATTTCGGTGATCGTCATCGTTCGCCTTCCCTGTTGCAAATTCAAAACGATGCTATCATTACGACTCACGGAGAGATGGCAGAGCGGTTGAATGCGGCGGTCTTGAAAACCGTTGAGCGCGAGAGCGTTCCGGGGGTTCGAATCCCCCTCTCTCCGCCACTTTTAGTGATGCACCGGTGTCATGGTCCGCTCGAACAGCGCATCGACCACGTCGGCCATCTCAGGTCGACGCTCAAGATCGTGGCCCGATTCCCACCATATCGTGAAAAGTCGAATAATACCGCCGGCGACAAACTCAGACGTCGTCTCGAGTGACACGGGGGCCAGGGCATCCTCGGCAAGCACGTTCATCACACGCTCGCGGATGGAGCGGGCAATGCGGTCGCAAATAACGTTGGTCAACATGCCCGACATGCTGCTTGCCAAAATGTTATCCATGAGCCGCTCGTGCGCCAGAATCAAATCCATGGCATCGTCCAAAATCGCGTGCCGAAGCGCGCGCACGTCCTCGGCAGATACCGCGCCGGCCTCATCGGGCTGTTTTTGCGGCAAGCCCGACATGAGCTCATCGATATAAAAGGCAAAGTAATCGTTCTTGTCGCGAAAGTGCTTGTAGAACGTCGTGCGGCGAATCATGGCGCGGTCGCACAGCATGGCAACCGTCAGGTCCTCAAAACGATGCTCCTCGAGAAGCTCGGTAAAGGCATCGAACAGGGCGCGGTAGGTTTTCTTGATGCGAAGGTCCACTGGTATCGCCATCCTCAGGGCAAAGACAACACTCGTCAATCTGTCGCATATCTTACACCTGTACCCCGCGCGCTTTGCCCCGGTGCCGACCCCGACGAAAACACAACGCTTACCGGAAAGTTCGGCACGACAAAACGTTGCGGGTATACTAGTAGCGTTATACCAACGGCAGCTGGCGCATGCCGCCGCGGCCATTCGAAACGGAGACATCATGCTTCCCGTCATCATCGGCATCGTTGTTGTCATTGTGATTGCCTGCGCCATCGCCGGCATCTACAACAACATGGTCACCAAGCGTAACCGCATCGATAACGCCTGGCAGAACATCGATACGCAGCTGCAGCGTCGCAACGACCTGATCCCCAACCTGGTCGAGACCGTCAAGGGCTACGCCAAGCACGAGCAGGAGACGCTCTCCGCCGTGATCAGCGCGCGTAACACCGCCGTCAAGGCCACCACGCCCGAAGCCAAGATGGAAGCCGACAACGTGCTGACCGGTGCGCTGCGCCAGCTCTTCGCCGTAGCCGAGGCCTATCCCGATCTTAAGGCAAACACCAACTTTACGCAGCTGCAGGCATCGCTCGAGGATACCGAGAACAAGATTAGCTATGCACGCCAGAGCTACAACGACTGCGTGCTCAGCTACAACAACGCCATTCAAACGTTCCCGGCTGTCATCTTTGCCGGCATCTTCCAGTTTAAGGAGCGCCAGGGCTTCGAGGCCGCCGAAGCAGCCCGCCAGGCCCCGACCGTCAAGTTCTAGTAGTTTGGCAGCGCATCCTTAATCGGCCAAATGCATAAACCGCCCCGTCGAATGCATACTTCGACGGGGCGGTTTCCTTTTTCGCGAAGGTCCCCCTCTAAGCGCCGTGCATTTTTAGGAGTATTCAACATAACCAAGAGCTTCGGGCGCCACGATAAATGCCAAAGACCGCGAATATCCCTGCAAATCAAACGCTGTCAGCCCATAACCCCGCCCATCATCCGTAGAAAACATCGAGAAATCCCGATTTTTTGCCCGAGGTCGGTATGCAGGGGCCTTCGATTGCAGAATACTCGCAAAAATGCACGTCGCCACCGCCCCCACATGGCGCGAAGCAAAACAAAAGGGCGACCTTCCTTTCCGGCGCACTCCGCAGGACGAAAGAACCTCCGCCGCACAAAGTGCGCAGCGGAGGTTCTTTCATGTCCGAGGACGCGCCGGAAAGGAAGGTCGCCCTCGGGCCGGACAGCTAAGACAGCTTACGCGACGGTGTAAACCCAGTTGTGCTTGTCCTCGACAGCACCGGACTGGATGCCAGTCAGGGTCTCGCGGAGCTTCTTCATCACAGGGCCGATCTCGGTGTAGCCAGCCGGGAAGGTCACGGTCTCGTCGGCGCCGTAAACCTTGTTGTCGATCTCGCCAACCGGGGAGATGACGGCAGCGGTGCCGCACAGGCCGCACTCGACAAAGGTACCGGCCTTGACCTCGGCCCACTCGACGGGGCGCTGATCGACGGTCATACCCAGGTCCTGAGCAACCTGAACGAGCGAACGACGGGTGATGGAAGGCAGGATGGAGTCGGTGTGCGACTGCGGAACGACGAGCGTACCGTCCTCCTTCACGAACAGGACGTTGGCGCCGCCGGTCTCCTCGACATAGGTGCGGGACTCGGAGTCGAGATACAGGTTCTCGGCATAGCCCTCGCGATGGGCCTCCATCGTGGGCTTGAGGGACATGGCGTAGTTCAGGCCGGCCTTGATGTTGCCGGTGCCGTGCGGGGCCGCGCGGTCATACTCGGAAACGCGCAGCTTGACGGGCTTGAGGCCACCCTTAAAGTACGGACCGACCGGGGTCACGAGGATGCGGAACGTGTACTCAGGAGCGGGAGCCACGCCGATCACGTCACCGGAGCCGATCATAAACGGACGCACGTACAGGGTCGCGCCGGAACCGAAGGGCGGAACCCAGGCGGCGTTGGCAGAAACGACCTGCTTGACGGCCTCAACGAACTTGTCCTTGGGGAACGGGGGCATCTCGAGGCGCTGCGCAGAGTTATACATGCGCTCGGCGTTCATGTCGGGACGGAAGCAGACGATGCTGCCGTCCTCGGCGGTGTAGGCCTTCAGGCCCTCAAAGACCTCCTGGCAGTAATGGAAGATGCCGCCGCACTCGGAGACATGCAGGGTGTGGTCGGTGGTCAGGCCGCCCTCGTCCCACTCGCCGTCCTTCCAATGGGCCTCGTAGCTGTAATCGGTCTTCATGTAGCCAAAGCCGAGGCTACCCCAATCGATATCCTTCTTCTCGACAGTCATATGTCGCTCCTTACATACACAGTTGCAAACTCGCGAACCCGCACGCAAGGACCGAGGCCGGCCGCGTCGCAACGTCGCACGCCCGGAGCGTAGAGCCGGACGGGACACGCGAACAGCATCAAAGCCGATGGCACGTCGATTCGCATGCACGAGATTGTACTCCGCACGCGCGTCGGATAAAACGTTTTTCTTTAACTAACTAAAGTAATTTCATTTGACCGAAACTAAAGAGGCCCGCCACCGTAAGCGGTGACGGGCCTCAACTGTACGGTCTGCGCGCTGGCTCGAGCTAGGCGTTCTATTTACCCAGCTTGGCCTTAACCAGACCGACCACGGTCGGGATGATCGACACGGCAACGATGCCGATAATCAGCAGCTCAAAGTGCTCCTGCACAAAGGGAATGCCGCCAAAGAAGTAGCCCAGCAGCGTAAAGACCGTCGACCAGGTAATGCCGCCCAGCACGTTAAAGACGACAAAGTTGCGCCAGTGCATGCCGCCCATGCCAGCGATAAAGGGCACAAAGGTGCGGATAAACGGGAAGAAGCGACCCAGGAAGATGGCCAGGTGACCCCACTTGTCCAAGAAGTCCTCAGACTTTTTGATGCGCTCGGGCGTCATGGCCTTGACCATGCCCGAAGCGATGATCTTGCGGCCAAAGAAGTGACCGATCATAAAGTTGCACTGATCGCCCAAAATGGCAGCGGCCCATGCGGTGGCCAGAAGCGCCACGATGTTAAAGCCGCCGTTGTGGGCAAAGAAACCCGAGGCGAACAGCAGCGAATCACCGGGAAGGAACGGGAAGAACACCACGCCCGTCTCGATAAAGATGATCAGGAACACGCAGCCGTAGGCCATAAGCGGGCCGGCGGCGATCCAGCTGGCGATCGCGGTGCGCGGGTCCTTAAGCAGCTCGGCAATAAAATTGATGAAACCCATGAAGTAAAACCTCTCAGTTGTGGGCGCGGATACGTCCAAGTTGACCAGTATACGGTTGCGGTGCCCCCTCGTGCGCAACCCCACAAAAGCATGACTCCATTACCAGCAAGTTTGCATAACTGACACTTGTAGCGCAAAGCCGCCAAGATTGTCCTTTTTAATCCCTAGCGAATCGCTATACTTTATTGAATCGCATTGCCATGGCGCTAAGGGAGGGCGGCCGGTGAGCTTTATCAATACCATTCGCGAGGACATCAAGACCGTCCAGGCGCAGGACCCCGCCGCGCAAAACGGTCTGGTCATCTTTCTTTCCTATCCTGGCCTGCACGCCAAGTGGAACCACGTGCCCGAGCACTGGCTGTGGGAGCACGGTCATCGCTCGCTCGCCCGCGTGCTCTCGCAAATCACCCGCCACATCACCGGCGTCGAGATTCACCCTGCCGCGCAGATTGGCAAGCACTTCTTTATCGACCACGCCATGGGCGTCGTCATCGGCGAGACCACCGTTGTGGGCGACAACTGTGTGCTCTACCAGGGCGTCACGCTCGGCGGCACCGGCAACGAGACCGGCAAGCGTCACCCCACCCTGGGCAACAATGTCACGGTGGGCACGGGCGCCAAGGTGCTCGGCAACATCCGCATCGGCAACAACGTCAAGATCGGCGGCAACTCGGTCGTCGTTAAGGACGTCCCCGACAACTGCACCGTCGTGGGCGTGCCGGGACGCATCATCAAGCGCAACGGCTGCCGTGTGTTCGAGGAGAGTTTCGACGCCAAGCAGCATCGCGAGTACATGCCCGATGACGCCGCCGAGCAGTCCGCCCTCAACCGCCAGGGCATCACCGAGAATGCCCGCCGCGTCAAGGAACTCGAGCGAGAGGTGGCCGAGCTCAAGGCCCTCGTCGCCAAGCTCGTGGACGAACGCTAGGAACGCAAGCGGCACAAAACGACATCGGCATCAACGCAAAGGCGCGCCAGGGAATTCATCCCCGGCGCGCCTTATTTGTGATGTGGCAAAGAGACTGTCCCTTTGTCACGTTATGCGAACTGGCTCAGATAGAGGTCGGCGTAGGCACCCTCGGCAGCCAGCAGCTCCTTATGCGTGCCCTGCTCGATAATGTTGCCGTGATCCATGACCAAGATCAGGTCGGCGTCCACGATCGTCGACAGGCGGTGCGCGATCACAAAGCTCGTGCGCCCGCGCATGAGCGCGTCCATGGCACGACCGATGGCAAGCTCGGTACGCGTATCCACGCTTGAGGTCGCCTCGTCCAGGATGAGAATCGCCGGGTTATTGAGCAGCACGCGTGCGATGGTCAGCAGCTGACGCTGGCCCTGGCTGATGCTTTCGGCATCGTTGGCCACGCGCGTGTCGTAGCCCTGCGGCATGGTACGCACAAAGAAGTCGACCTGCGCGGCGCGCGCAGCCGCCACGATCTCCTCACGCGTCGCCTCGGGACAGCCGTAGGCGATGTTTTCGGCAACCGTGCCATCGAACAGCCAGGCGTCCTGCAGCACCATGCCAAACTGCTGCCGTAGCTCGCCGCGGTCCATGTGGCTCGTATCCACGCCGTCGAGCGTAATACGCCCGCCGTCAATCTCGTAGAAGCGCATGAGCAGGTTGATGAGCGTCGTCTTGCCCGCGCCCGTGGTTCCCACCACGGCAATCTTCTGGCCCGGCTCGGCGGTAAACGACACGTCGTGCATAAGCGGCTTGTCGGGCGAATAACCAAAGCGCACGTGCTCAAAGGAGACGCGACCCTCAACGCGACCCGGCAGCTTGGCGGCCTCGTCCGGCAGCGGATCGGCCTCCATCTCGGGCTCATCGAGCAGGTCGAACACGCGCTCCGCACTCGCCAACGCGCTCTGCAGCGAGTTGAAGGTAAACGACAGCTGCGTCATGGGTTCGGACGCCTCGTAGATAAACTGGAAGAACGCCTGGAACACGCCGACGGTCATGTGACCGGCAACCAGCATGCTGCAGCCCACCAGCGCGATCACGATCTGCGCCAAACGGCCGATAAAGCGCACCGCAGGGCCGACGGCATTGATCATAAAGTCGGCCTTGGCACTCACGCGTGCCAGCTCGCCCGAGGCCTGGTGCACCTCGGCAGAACTTTGGCGTTCGCGGTTAAACGCGCGGATCACCAGACGGCCCGAATAGCCTTCCTCGACCGCACTCGTAATCTTGGACACCCACTCCTGGCGCTCGCCCGTCACATCGTGTGTGCGGCGCGAGACGACCTTCGTCACCAGCAGCGACAGTGCCGTAAAGAACAGAAAGACGAGCGTAAGCTGCACGCTGAACACGAACATCACGCTCACAGCACCAACAACCGTGCCGATCGACACGAGCAGCTGCAGCAATCCGCGCTGCATGCTCTCGGACATCTTGTCCAGGTCGTTGGTCGCGCGGCTGACGACCTCGCCGGGACGATGCGCGTCAAAATAGGCGAGCGGCAGACGGTTGAGCTTTTGCGCGATGCGGTTGCGCAGGCGCAGATTGAGACGCTCAGCGACGCTCGACATCAAAAAGCTCTGGAGCGCATAGAACGAGGCAGCGGCAGTCCAGATCATAAAGTAGACGAAAATGGTCTTGCCGCAGTTCTCCCAGGTGATGCTGAAAGTGGTGTCGTTGGCAAACGCCACCTGAATGTGGCCCCACAGCTCATCGATCACGCGGGCGCTATATGCCGGCGCGGCGGTGTTAAAGATGACATAGAACACAATGCTCGCGAACACGATATAGAAGCGCCAATGGTCGCCGGCAGCCTCACTCCACAGGCGGCGCACCGTCGCCCAGGTATCCCGAGGCGTCTCGTCCTCGTCTTCGTCGTCCACGTCGCGCATACGCTCTGCCTCGGCGCGGGCGCGCTCGTCCTCGGCACGTTCGTTTTCCTCGTAGAGCGCTTGGCGGCGAGCCTCGCGCTCCGCCGCCTTGGCGGCTTCGTCCAGGTCGGGCGCGACGCCCGTCTCCTCGACTGTCTCTACAACCGCAGCGCCATCGACGATGCCCTGCTTCTTGAGCTCCTCGGTCATGCTACTCACCTCCCTTCATCTGCGATTCCGCGATTGCGCGGTACACCTCGCAGGTTTCCATGAGCTCGTCGTGCGTGCCTAGGCCCACGATCTCGCCGTCTTTGAGCACCACGATCTGATCGGCATGCAAAATAGTCGAGATGCGCTGGGCGATGATGAGCACCGCGGCATCGCACGTCTCGTCCTGCAGCGCATGGCGCAGTGCCGCATCGGTCTTAAAGTCCAGGGCCGAAAAACTGTCGTCGAAGATATATAGATCGGCATGCTTCATGAGTGCGCGGGCAATCGCCAGGCGCTGGCGCTGACCACCCGAGAAGTTCGTGCCGCCCTGGGCCACCGGCGTATCGAGCCCCTGGGGCTGGTCGAGCACAAAGGTGCTCTGGGCAACCTCCAGCGCATGGAGCATGTCAGCCTCAGTCGCGTCTTCGTTGCCAAAGCGCAGGTTGCTCGCCACCGTACCCGAGAACAGCCATGCCTTCTGCGGCACATAGGCGATACGCCCGCGGATGTCGTCTTGCGAAAGGTCGCGCAGATCGATGCCATTCAGGCGAATGGCGCCCTTCGTGGCATCGTGGAAGCGAAGCAAGAGCTTGGCCACCGTCGACTTGCCCGAACCCGTCGAGCCTACAATCGCCGTGGTCTGGCTACGGCGACAGGCAAAGCTCAGGTCGCACAGGGTATCCTCGTCGGCATCGTCAAAACGGAACGACATGTGGTCGAACACGGCCACCGCGTCGGCACCGTCAACAGACTCCGCCGCGCACGTGTCCAGCGTGCGCTTGCCGTCCACGATGCTCGGCTCAATCTCCAACACCTGCTGCGCACGGTTCAGGCATGCGGCGGCGCGTGGGAGCGTCAGAATCACCATCTGCGCCGTCATCACAAAGAACAGGATCAGGATCGCGTACTCCAGCACGGCCGAGATGCTACCGATTTGCATGGCGTGGACGCCCACGCGGTTGCCGCCCACCCACAGCACCGCCACCTCGGCGATATTCATCAAAAAGAAGCTGGAGCTGTCGAGACCCACAAACAGGTGGTTGACCTTGATGGCATTGGCCGCGTAATCGCTAAACACCTCGTCCAGGCGCTGCTCCTCGTGGCGCTCCTTGTTAAATGCGCGGATGACGCGCACGCCCACGATGTTCTCGCGCAGCACCACGTTCATGCGGTCGATAAAGCTCTGCAGGCGCATAAAGATCGGCGCGGCGTTGGCAACGGTAAAGACCGCCGCCACCAGCACGATCGCAACCACCACGCCCAGCAGCGTGCCCATGGCGGGATCGATGAACCAAGCAAAAATGATGCCTGCCACGGCCAAGAACGGCACCGGCAGCACCAGCTGAATCGTCTGAAGGACAGCTTGCTGAATCACGTTGATGTCGTTGAGCGAGCGCGTGATCATCGAACCCGTGCCAAAGCGCTCAAAGTCGCTGGCGGACAGCTCGAGCGACTTGTCGTACACGGCATTGCGGATATCGCAGGCCACGTTGGCGGCCAGGCGCGCCGAAAGATAGCAGCCCAGCACCGTGCCGCCGCTGGCCATGCCGGTCGCGATAAGCATGTACAGGCCGTTGCGTAATATATAGTCGACATCACCCGTGGTAATACCGGTGTTGACCATGTTCGCCAGCATCGTGGGAACCAACAGCGTACCGACGTTATCTATCAGCACCGCAAACAGCGTCACCGCAATCAGACCGCGGTACGGCCTCATAAACCTCATTAAGAGTCGCATGCGTCCCCCTCGCCCTTATCGTCAGTCTCGTTCTCGGCGGCCACTTGCCGTTTAAATGCCTCGCACTCTTCGTTAAGAACATGGGAGAACTTACCGACCAAGCGCATGATCTCGCACTGTTCCCACGGCTCGAGCGCCTCGAATGCCTGTTGCTCGGCTTTTTGCGCCGGCAACGCGTAGCGCTTGGCAAACCGCACGCCTTCTTCGGTCAGTCGTACAACCTTGTTTTTACGACTGCCCTCGGCAAACTCCAACGTCGCAAGCCCTCGCGCCCTAAGCGTTTTAATCGCCGAATTGATGGTCTGTTTGCTGTAGAACCATTCACTCGTCAGCCGACTCACGGCAACGCTTCCGCCCGCTGCACTCGTGTCGACGAGCATCCAGTAGGCGCAGTCCGAAAGGCCGCAGGCGCGCGAGAACTCCGAATAGATATGGTCGAGTCCATTGAGCAACCGATCGAAGTCGACCAGCGTAACCGCACTATTCATCTATCCCACCATTCAATTGTCCGATTTTTGACCAATTATGTGTCTCTAGATTAGTCCGAGTTTTGACTATCGTCAACAGGCTCTCCGCAAATGCGTGCATTTTTATGGCCTATCGGCAGAAAAAGACCGCCGGCGCGGGGGCGGCGCCAGCGGTCACGTGAAAATCGGGTTTTATTGCCTGTTAAGCGGCGACGGCCTCATAGACCGTAGCGCCCGAGAAGCTGTCATGCAGGCTCTTGCCGGCAATCCACGGCAGCTCGACGACCTCGCAGACCGTGTTGACCAACTCAGAACAGTCAGTAAAGTGGCCCTTGTCGTTGAGGGCCTCGCAATCCTGAACACGCCAATAGCCATCGGTGTGCGTGATGTAGTACTCGTGATCGTTGATCGACACGAAAGCGCGCGTCTTGGAACGCAGCAGCTTCAGAAATCCTTCGAAATCGGTCTCGACGACATCTCCAGCCTGGAACATGATGTTACCTCCTGGCCCGGCGCCACCACGGCGCATTGATAAACGTTGGTACTCCTTTAGTAAAAACTTTATCAGAGGTTATGCGTTCGTCATTTAGGCAAGTGGTAAAAAACCGCAGGGTAGACGGGATAAAACGTTTAACCATCCCATTTGTTTGTCACATTCTGAAGGTACTTTTATGCAAACCTACTTTCCCAATTGGAATCTATCCTTTTGGCCGGGCAATTGACCGTCTATCGTTTGAGCCCGACGGGTATGAACGGGGCATCTGCAACGCCACCGCAAGGAGACACCATGGAGACTATCGAAGCACTCATTCACCGCCGCAGCTGCCGCAACTACAGCGATCGTCCCGTCGAGGCCGAAAAGCTTGCACGTATTATCGAAGCCGGCCAATATGCACCGAGCGGCATGGGCCGCCAGCCGGTGACGTTTGTCGCCGTCACCGACCCCGCGACCGTCGAGCGTCTCTCGCAGCTCAACGCGCAAGTCATGGGCAGCAACAGCGACCCCTTCTATGGCGCCAAGACCGTTGTGGTGGTGCTGGTTGACCGCAGCGTGCCCACACATCTGGAAGACGGCTCGCTCGCCATGGGCAACCTGCTCAACGCTGCCTATGCGCTGGGCGTTGATTCGTGCTGGATTCATCGCGCCCACGAGGTTTTCGATTCGCCCGAGGGCCTGGAGCTACTGGCCAGTTGGGGTCTACCCGCCGACGGCAGCCTGCGCGGTGTCGGTCACTGCATTCTGGGCTATGCCGAGGACACGCTGCCCGAGCCCAAACCCCGCCGCGACAACATCATCTACGTAAGGTAACCCAGGAGCGTCAGCGGGGTGGCTAATTTGGGACGGGGCTATTTTAGCTACCCCACTCGCAACTTATATTGACGTCGCCGTTGTCGTCGTTTCGTTCGTCTGGGCCGTTTCGACGTCGTCGCCTTGCTTGTCTTCGTCCTTTTGCGCATCGGCGATGGTGGAGGCCGCCGCAACGATACCGCGCTGGGGCGCGACGCTCGTCTGGGCCTGAGCGCCCTCGACAACTTCTGTACCTACATGCGCGAGCTCGGGCGATTTAAACATTGCGTCCAAGTTGGCGCCACCGCCGGCATATCCGAGCGCAGCGAGCGCGATGACGATCACTGCAACGGCGGCCACGATCGGCACGTAGCGATGCCAGCCGGCGGGATTGAGCCCGCTGCGGCGAGCCGCCCCGCGGCTGATGTAGCCGAGCGTTCCGTCGTGCTTGAGCTTTGAGCCCACCACGCGTTTGCGGCCCCACAGCGAGGACTCTGCCTGCATTGCCAAGCGGGCGCTTGCCGAAGGATAGCCGTATTTAGTGCGCTTGAACGAGCCATCAAACCCCGAGGCGTGTTTGCCCCACGTCACCGATGTTGTGCGTCGGTTGACCGGCGCGGCACTCCGCCTTCTGCGGCTCGGTTTTGAAGTCTCAGCCATATGCCCTCGCACGCCGTAACCAAATCGAAACAATAACGCTTTGGACTGTAGCACACGCGTCGCGTGCGGTCACGGGCGCCTCGCTCAACGGTCATCGTCCTTCAGCAAGCGCCACAGCGTTGTACGGCTTATGCCCAGCACCTCCGCCGCACGGGTTCGGTTGCCGTGGAGATGGTCTACAACCAGATGCGCGATATCTCGCTCGGTATCGGCCAGCGGTCGCAGGATATACAGGTCACTTTCAAGCGTCGGGGCGCCAAAGGTTGCGGTCTTAATCACGTCCTCTTGGGCGAGCACTTCCTCCGCCACAGCGCGGTCCACCGTGCCCGTCCCCACCAATATATACAGTCGTTCCGAGACCTCGCGGAGCTGCAGATAGTTGCGCGGCCAGCGGTAAGCATCGAGCGTCTTCGTCGCCGCGGCAGACAGCGTGGGCGCTGCCGTCCCAAATGCATCAGCGAGATATTCCAAATAGCGCGCGACCTTCGTCGACGCGGCTCCCTGCTCGGCGATTGCCGGCGCGACGCTCACCGCACAGGCGAAGCGCTCGGTCACAAAGGCGGCTTGATCACTTTCGCCGCCGCCCGGCATGTCATTCGCCGTCAGCACCACATGGCAGCGCGTCGCCAACGCGGTGTCGGTCATCGTGGAGACCAGCTCGCGGAGGCGCTGGGGGCCAACCGCGTTCCAGCCCTCAATGCAAAGGGTCAGCCCCATTTGGAACAACGGCGATTCGACGCTTTTGAGTACATGGCGCCAACCGCGCTCGGTGAGCTCATCGAGCGCAACGGAAACAAAGGGCTGATCGGCAAAAGGACCGTCCAGATAGAGGCGCTTGGCGATCTCGACCTGACCCGCTTCCAGCTCGCCCTCGAGCATAAGAGGCACACCGCGCGCGTAACTCTCTGCAACCGGCGCAGCCACCGAGGCCGCCCCCTCAACGATGCCGTACGCGCTCGATTCGTAGCGGGCCTCAACTTCGTCGGCGTTGAGCCACTCGATGCCCGCATGCGCCGCGGCACCGCGCACCTCGCGGACCACGACGACCCAAAGCCCCCCGCCCTCTTTGTCGGTGGGGCGAACGGTCAGGCTCAGGCGCGCACCCGCACGCCCCATAACCAGACGCGCGCCGTCTCCTATACGGTCGAGGCGCTCAGCTACAAAAGCCGCCACATCCCGCTCAAGCGCCGCGTCATTCATGGTCGAGATCGCGACGTCCCCACGCGCATCGATTGCCAATGCCGAGGCCCCGGCAGCAGCCAGGGCCTCGGTCAAGATGTTCAGCTTGGCATCGCTATCCATGATTTGCCCCTGTCCGCGGCGACATGCAGCCGCCGACGGTCGCACGACCGAGTGTTTCAAAATTGAACGATATTGCTCACCAAACACTATAGGGCAGAAAGCGCCGTCCTGCGAGTATAGGTGTTGCCCCGCATCGCCATCCTGGCGGGGCGATAAGAGCTCTTCGGGACTTATAAACCTGCGGACAAGCCATACCCGCAAGAGCTCCTATCGCTCCACCGTGAGAATGCGCTCACCAGCAACCAGCACGCAAACAAGCTACTTCTCTACCAGATTCCCAGTACGTGTTGCATTCCCAAACTCATGCACGCAATGCCAATCCAGCAGCAAAAGCCCAATGCGATGGGCTTGCCGCCCTTTTTGACCAGCTCGACGATATCGGTATTAAAGCCAATAGCCGCCATGGCCATCACAATAAAGAATTTCGACAGCTCCTTGATGGGCGCCGTAAAGGACGCGGGAAGCTGAAGCACCGTGGTGATCACGCTCGCCAGCACAAAGAACAGCACGAACATGGGAAACGCGCGTTTAAGCGAGAACGTGCTTTTGGCGTCACCGCCGGCCTTGCGCGCCAGATGCATCTGCCAGCATGCGAGAACCAACGTGATGGGAATAATGGCCAGCGTCCTGGTGAGCTTGACCACTGTGGCGCTCTCGAGCACATTGGCGCCGGGGTGCATGCTGTCCCAGGCGCTCGCCGCAGCCGTTACGGACGAGGTGTCGTTGATGGCGGTACCGGCAAACAGGCCAAAGCCCTCGTTGGTCAGCCCGAGCATGCCGCCGAGCGTCGGAAACACGAGCGCCGCGATAACGTTAAACAGGAAGATGACCGAAATAGCCTGGGCAATCTCGCGATCGTCGGCATCGATGACGGGTGCGGTCGCAGCGATGGCAGAACCGCCGCAAATCGACGAACCCACACCCACAAGCGTCGCGATCTTGCCCGGCACGTTCATAACGCGGCAGAGCACAAAGGCGATGACAAGCGAGGTCGAGATTGTCGCCACGATAATCGGCAGCGACTGGGCGCCCTTGGACAGAATCTGGGAGAGGTTCATGCCAAAGCCAAGCAGGATAACCGCGTACTGCAAGACTTTTTTGGACGTATAGGTGACGCCGGCGGCGAGCTGTTCGCGACGATTCTTGGGAAAGACGAGCGCCAGGACCATGCCAAAGAGGATGGCGAATACCGGACCGCCGACCACCTCAACCTGTTTGCCGAGCAACGTCGCGGGAATGGCGATGATCAGGCAGAACAAGACGCCTTTCCAGCGCTCGCGTACGATATTTGCCAGTTGCATATGGGATTCCTTCTTTCTATTTCACGTTTGCGACGGCTTATGATACGGCAACATTGAGCACAGCCTTGCGCAAACACAGACTAAGATGCCGCGATAGTTCTCAGGCAACAGCCGAATTACCCACCGCGGAGAGCTGATTCGCGGCATAATTAACAACTGACATATGAGTTTGATAGAACAGTTGCGAGGCGCTATGGAAGAATCGATGCACGTCGGCGAGCAGGAAACGAGCCTACAGGACCAGTCCTACCACACCATTCGACGCAAAATCGTCTACCTGGACTACAAGCCGGGCGAAAAGCTGGGCGTCAAGCAGCTTTGCGACGACCTGGATATGGGGCGCACCCCTGTGCGCGAGGCTTTGGTTCGCTTGGCGCAGGAAGGCCTGGTGCGCACCGTGCCCCAAAGCGGCACCTATGTCTCACCCATCAACCTCACCCTTGCCGAGAGTGCCTGCTACATCCGCGAACATCTGGAAAAGCAGGTGATCGTGGAGTGCTGTGCGCGCGCCACATCGGCCGGCATCGAGCAGCTCGACCGCGCCATCGCGCTGCAGGAAAAGGCCATGGCCGAAGAGGATCGCATCGGCTTCTTTTTGAGCGACAACCTCATGCATCACATGATTTTTAGCATCGCATGTCGCAGCACCGTGTGGTCGTGGCTCGAAGAGACCAATGCCGACCTGGAGCGCTTCCGCTGGTTGCGCGCCGCCACGCAGGTTCTCGACAATCAGGACATCGTGAACGAGCACAAGCAGATTCGCCGCGCTATCGCCGGTCGCGACCCCATCGAAGCGAGCTTTTTGGTCAGCAAGCACCTGCACATGATGTTCCGCAACCAAACCGAGGTTCTGGACCAGTTCCCCGAGTACTTCGAGACCAGCAAGCTCCGCTAACCTGCCAAAAAGGGACAGGTTCATTTTGGCAGGTTTTATCTGGTCAAATGAAACAAGGCCCGACTCCGCCACAACGGAGCCGGGCCTTAGTTGTTAGAACGACGGAACTCGATTACTCGACAGTAACGCTTTTCGCCAGGTTACGAGGCTGGTCGACGTCGCAGCCGCGCAGGATGGCGACCTCGCGGGCGAGCAGCTGCAGCGGAACGCTCGCCGTGATGGGGCTGAACACGTCGCGGACTGCCGGCACGCGGATGATGCAGTCGGCAATCTTGTTGATCTCCTCGTCGCCCTCGGCGGCAACGACGATGACCTTGGCGCCGCGCGCCTTGCACTCCATAAGGTTCGACACGGTCTTGTCGTAGGTGGCACTCTTGGTGGCCACAGCGATGACAGGGAAGCCCGGGTCGATCAGGGCAATGGGGCCATGCTTCATCTCACCGGCGGCATATGCCTCGGCGTGCAGGTAGCTGACTTCCTTGAGCTTGAGCGCACCCTCGTAGGAAATAGCGGCACCCATGCCACGGCCCACGAACAGCGCCGACTGCGCATCCTTGCACAGCAGGGCGGCCTCATGCACGGCCTCGGTTTGGGTATCCAAAATCCACTGGATCTGCTCGGCCGTATCGGAAAGCTCGCGGAACAGCATGCGCGCTTGCTTGGTGGTCAGGCGGTACTTGACCTGCGCCAGCAGCAGAGCCAGCAGCGTCAGGCTCACGACCTGGCCGATGAAGCTCTTGGTCGAGGCGACCGCGATCTCCTTGTTGGCCTTGGTGTAGATGACGCCGTCGCTCTCACGTGCCACGGGGCTGCCCACCACGTTGGTGATGCCGAAGACCTTGGCACCCTTGATGCGCGCGTCGCGAATGGCGGCAAGGGTATCGGCCGTCTCGCCCGACTGGGACACGGCAACGACAAGTGTCGTCGGCGTGATGATGGGGTTGCGATAACGGAACTCGCTGGCCGCCTCCACCTCGGTGGGGATGCGAGCCCAGCCCTCAATGAGATTCTTGGCAATGAGGCCAGCGTGATAGCTGGTTCCGCAAGCGATCACGTAGACGCGGTCGATGTCGTTGAGTTCCTCGAGCGAAAGGCCCAGCTCGTCGATGTCGAGCTCGCCGGCCGGCGTCATACGACCAACCAGCGTGTCGCGCACGACGCGCGGCTGCTCGTGGATTTCCTTGAGCATAAAGTCGGGATAACCGCCCTTTTCTGCCATGTCCAGGTCCCAGTCGATGTGGGTGACCTTGGGCTCGATAACGTTGCCGGCCTCGTCGGTGTACTCGACGCCTGCGGGCGTAAGCTTGGCAAACTGACCGTCCTCGAGCACCACGACATCGCGGGTGGCGTCGATGAGCGCGATGACATCGGAGGCAACATAGGCGCCGGTCTCGCCCGCGCCGACCACGATCGGGGAATCCTTGCGGGCCACGGCGATCACGCCGGGCTCGTCAGCGCACACGGCGGCCAGACCATAGGCACCGACCACGTGGGTGCACGCCTCGCGCACGGAGGCCATCAGGTCGTGCGTCTCGGCATAAGCCTCTTCGATCAGATGCGCGAAGACCTCGGTATCGGTCTCGCTCTTAAAGTGGTGGCCGCGGCCCTCCAGCTCTTCGCGCAGCTCGGCGAAGTTCTCGATGATGCCGTTGTGGACGATGGCGATACGACCGTCACAGCTGGTGTGGGGGTGAGCGTTAACGACGGAGGGCTTGCCGTGGGTGGCCCAACGGGTGTGGCCGATACCGCAGGTAGCGTCGCTGTCGATGTTGGAAAGCTCGCTCTCCAAGCCCGCGACCTTGCCCACGCGGCGGATGACATCGAGGTGTGCCGCGGCGCCCTCGCCCACCTCGAGCGCGACACCCGAGGAGTCATAGCCGCGATACTCCATACGCTTGAGGCCCGTGACCAGGATGTTCTTTGCAATATCAGAGCCGGTGTAGCCGACGATTCCGCACATAGGATAAATCCCTTCGTTCGCGTGACTGCAAGACGTCCACGCACGGGAGGCGCTGAGACGTATAACGTTCGAGTATTGTACTCACGCAAGCACAAGCTGATATACCAGAAGTGGTATCTCAACTTAGATACCACCCGATGCACACACATCCAGCCGGTCCAAACCACCACAATGGGGACAGGCACCTTCGTGGTGGTTTTGGCCGGGGCGGCGGCCTGTCCCGGCGATTTATCTCAATCTGTAACAATTAGGACACCAAAAGCGGGCTTGCTGTTACAGATCGAGATTTTCCGTCCGACCTCGGCGTTTCGTCTCGATCTGTAACAGGTAGAGCCGGTTTTGCCGTCCAGATGTTACAGATCGAGACAATTGAAGGCCGGAACAGCAAAACCGCCACGAAGGGGACTATCCCCTTCGTGGCGGTTTGGGCGGCGGCGTTTGTCTATGAGGTTTGCTTGGGGAAGGTCGTTGCGAGCGCTACGACGGCAAGTCCTGCCACCACGTAGAAGGCCGTGGCCGCCGACTTTGCGCGAACCTCGGCATTGTCCGCCAAGAGCTCTCCCTGCGCCTCGGGTGCAACGCCCATCGATTCCAGGCGCGCCGTAAACGCGGCATCACTCTCGTAGGTATAAACAACCTCTTCGAGCGCCGCCTTGCTCTGCGTGTCGACCACATTACTCGCATCAATACGCGCATCGAGACCGGTGTTGACGGCGATAAGCAGGACCGAACCCATGGCGGCAGAGCCCAACGCGAGGCCCAGGTTACGCGCCGCACCCTGGATGCCGCCCGATTGCTGGGCGTCACTCGGCGGCACGGCGGAAGCGACAATGTTGTTAGCCTGTGAGTTCACCAGGCCAACGCCCACGCCACCAAAGAGCGTACCGACCACCATAATGGGCGTCAGCTCGGACGCGCGCACGCCAAACGCCATGCTCACACAGGCCGCCGCCATAAAGACATAGCCCGTACGCACCACAGACCAAGGCTTAAGCTGCGGAAACTTGCGCGGCACAAACATTGCGAGCACCAGCATGGGCACACCCGAGATGATGCCCAAAAGCGCTGTTTGCATGCCGCCAAGGCCAATTACAAGCTGATAGTACGAAGTGCCGACCAGACCCTGAGCGCCCATGTAGAAAAACGGCAGAGCAATGGCGATGACGCCGGCGCGAACGGTGGGATTGCGCACAAAGCTCGACGGCAAAATCGCTATGCCGTGGGTGCGCTCCATCCAGTGCTCGACCGGAATCAGCATCACCAGCAATAGCAGGCCGACGCCGACAATAGGCAAAGCGGGAGAAATACCGGCGATCGTGAAGGGAGCCTGCGGTAAGGGAGCAAATACGCCCCAGGTCGAGATGCGCGAAAGACCGCACATAACGGCGAACAATCCCAGAGAGGCAATAACCGCACCCGGCGCGTCAAACTTGCCCGCGTGCAGCCCGCCACCCGTCGGCAGCTTTGCGCTCGCAACGAGCAGTGCGACAAAATAGGCGGCGAGCACGCCGAAGGTCACGCGAAAACCTGCGATATCGACCAGAATGCCCAGCGCGATAGGAATAATCGTCGCAAGCGCCGCCGATGCGGCAATCACGCCATATGCCTGCTTGCGCTCCTCGCCTTCGTACAGCATGGACACCATGCCCAGTACCGAAGGGATAATGAGGCTTGCGCCCAGCCCGACCATCAGTCGGCCACCCCAAATAAGCAGCTCAATGCTCGGTGAAAACGCGCACAGCAGCTCTCCCACCACAGCAAGCACCAATCCGGCACGGAAGTTGCGGCACCACCCGATAACCATGCCGAGCAAACCGCTCGCAAGCATAAAGGTGCCCGCCATAAGCGAATAGACCGTGCTCGCCATCTGCACGTCCGAGAGCGGACATCCAAACACGCGCATCATCTCGGCCATGGCAACCGAAAACGCACCGTTGTCTGCCGAGGTACCCACCTGAGCGCATGCCAGCACGATCAGCGGCGCCAGTCGCGCCAAACGAGAAGTCGCCGCAGGCTCCATCCCCGAGTTCGAAACCGCGCGATTCATGCACATCACCATCCGCTTTTTTCATTCCGTATATGCGGCAAGGATTTAAAACCAACCCTTCCCCTACTCATCATAAAAAATGCGTATCATGACAGGTGCCACGCTCTTTTCCAGATATACGGCAAATCGAACTTTCTCGCGACCCTAGGGAGCCCCATGAGCATCAATCAGCGATAAGCAAAGCTGCTTAAAATCCTGCTCGGCCAGGCGGGCTACACCCCGACAGTCGATATCTCCGATGCCCTTGCTTGCTCGGAGCGCACCATCCGCAACGACATGCGGGCCGCTAACGCCTTCCTCGACGAAATGGGCATCCAAGCGGCAATTGTCTCCAAGCGCGGCAACGGCATCCGCATCGATGGCGACAGCACGCAGCGCGGTCAGATATCGGACATCATCAAGGAACGTTCGCTTTCCATGGACGCCGGTCTTGACCGCTTCTATCGCGGCATGTTGCTGCTCACCTGCGACTACCGGCACCAATACACCACCGAATCGCTTGCGCGGGCCATCCTCACCAACAAACAGCAGGCCCAAGACGACCTGCGCACATGGAACGAGCTCATGACGCCGTTTGGAGCCCAAATCGTACGCGGGCGCCGCATTACGGTCGAGGGTCCCGAGGAGTACATCCGATTCTTCGTCGTCTATTATCTGTTTGAGCTCGCGTCGACCGCCATGAAGCGCCGCATTGAGCCGCAGCTCTTTGGCGGCAACGAGCAATTCTTCAACGACCTCATCGCATACGTCGAGCGCGAAAGCCGAACGCTCTATACCGACAACGCCCGCCACCAGCTTGCCGTCTACCTGCAGATTATGGTCCTGCGCATTCTTAAGGGCAAAGAGGTCGGTGGTTACACCTCGGCGATTCCCGTTGTGTACGACGACGTCGCCAACCGCATTGAGCAGCACTTTGGCATCGAGGTCTCCGCCAACGAGCGCGGCATCATCCGCGACCTCTTTACGGTCTCCACGCGCCGCTGGACGCCCGAGTTCCAGCGCACATATCAGCCCACACCCGAGGCGGCGCGCCTCACCGAGGAGTTATTCTGCGCTCTCGGCGAACGCTTTGGCACGCGACCGCCGCTTCATCTTGAAAAGCCCTGCGCCGCGCTCATCGAAGCCGGACAAACTCACATGCGCTATGAACGCGCCATCTCACTGCCCCAGGAAAACACCTGGACGGTGCGATACGAAAACATGGCCTCGTTTATGCGCCTGTCCGAGGTGCTGCGCGACGCGCCCGGCCTATCTGGGCTGAATCTATACCAGACCGACGTGACGCGCCTGGCGATGCTATTGCTCTCGTATATGGACGGCCTGTCCTCGCACGATCAATGGCGTGTCGGACTCGTGGTCAACTGCGGCATTGAGCAGGTCTTCTATGCGCGCGATCGACTTGAGCGGCTCATTCCCTGCATGCGGGTCGCGCGTGTGCTGACCGAAACAGAAGTCGCCGAGATTGAATCAGACCCCAAGCACAGCAGCCTCGACTTCCTGGTCTCATTCGACCCCATCAAGACGACGCTTCCACTCTGCGTGCTGAGCAATGCCATCGATGACGCCGATCGCAGCCGCATCGAGCTGCTGCTCATGAAGCTTGGATGCCCCCACGCACTCGACGACGCCCCGCTTGCCGGCGGTCTTCCCGAGCGCGAGCTCGATATCTCGCACGCGCGCATGCTCACGCGCACCCTTCACGCTGCACTTGTCGAAGACGGCCTCTGGCGTGGCACGCTCTCCGGCTTCTCGAACACCTTCGAGATGCTGTCGTTCACGCACGGACCTTGGCTCTTGCTGACCGTATGTTCCCAAGATGTCGCTCAAACCGGGGCCGTGCATTACCGCGTGGAAACACGAGTCGGCTTTACCGGCGACCGCCTGCAACACATCCTGGTGCTCTGCGTCGCCCCAAGCGATGAGCGCGTCCTCACTCCGGCCACACAGCGCTTCCGCAAGCTCGCATCCGAGGCCGGTCTCAAACGGTAGACGGCGTGGGCGCCCATCGCGCGTGCCCATGCAAGCCTTCAAATACGCTTAAGCGCAAAGAACCCGTGGCCGCCCCTGCAGCCACGGGTTCTTTTTAGCGTCTATGGCCTATGCCATGACAAAGCTATTTGCGCGTCCAGACAGTCTCGCCCTCTTTGACCGTCTCGAGAACGCGCAGGTTGCGCACCTCGTCGAGCTCGATCTTGAGCGGGTTCTTCTCGACAATGCAGAAGTCGGCCAGCTTGCCGGCCTCGAGCGTGCCCTTACGGTCGAGCTCGCCATACTGGAAAGCGCCGTTGACCGTGATGGCCTTCAGACCCTCGTACACGCTGATCTTCTGATTCTCGTCCAGCTGAGCGCCGCCCTTGGTGACGCGCTTGGCGGCGCACCACACAGCCTCAAAGAAATTGGGGCGCAGCACCGGCGTGTCGGTGTGGAAGGTAAACGGCAGGCCGCACTCCAGAGCGTCATGGCAGGCAGACACGCGACCGCCGCGCACGGGACCGAAGTTCTTAAGATGCACGTCGGCCCAGTACCAGATATGGCTGGCGAAAATCGACGGGATCATGTTGATCTCGGCCATCTGCTCGTACTGATCGCGGCGGGCAGTCTGGCAGTGGATCATGACCGGGTGCAGGCTCGCTTTATCGGGATTAGGCGAATCCTCCAGCGCGCGCTTGTACACGCGCAGGTACTGGTCGGCAGCCGCATCGCCGTTGGTATGGGCGAGCAGCTGATGATTGCCGTCGATGGCCTTGCGCATAAAGTCATACGCGGCCTTGTCGGTCATGGTGCCATAACCGCAGTAACCCTCGCCCTCATCGCCGGGAGTGTAGGGCTCGGTCATCCACGCCGTACGACCCTGGGGAGAACCGTCAAAGAACATCTTGAGGCCGCCGATGCGGAAGTGACCGGTGTAGTCCTGCGAGACAAAAGGCTCGTGGTCGGCCAAGATTTTGTCGACATCCTCGCCGTACATGGGATAGCTCACGACGTCCATCTTGAGCAGGCCCTTGTTCGCAAGGCCGCAGAACAGCGCTGCGAAGTCGGCGGTGGTAGCACCCTCCTGGCAGGTGGTGATGCCGTTTTCCAGGTAGATGTCCTGCATCTCGCCGATCATGACGTCCATGTCCATCTTCTGACGCGGCTGAATCACGGCAAAGACCGGCCACATAGCGCCTGGCTCCTCGCAGTAACCGTCCGGCGTGCCGTCGGCCTCGCGGCCGTAGCGAGCGCCCTCGGGATCGGGAGTCTCGGCGGTAATGCCGGCAAGCTCCAGCAGCTTGGTGTTGGCAACAACCATGTGGCTCGAAGCGTGGACGGCGATAACCGGAATGGTCTCGCTCACGCGGTCGAGCACGTGACGGTTAGGGTGCTCATGCTCGGCCAGGGAATTCTGGTCGTAGGAAACACCCATGATCACGCCGTCCTCGCCAATGCCGCGCTGCTCGGCAAAGGCAGCCAGACGCTCGACGATCTCATCGAAATCCGCCGCGCCGTTAAGGTCGGCAGCCACGATGTACTGCGTGCAGCCAGAGATGTGGCTGTGGGGGTCAATCAGACCGGGCATAAGGCAGGCGCCGTTGAGATCAATCTCCTCGGCATCCTCTGCCTGAGCGCGAGCCTCCTCGAGCGAGCCGATAAACGCGATGGTGCCGTCGTCTGCAACCAGCAGGGCCTCAAAAGTATCGCCCTCGCCGGTCATGGGAACAAAGTCGCCGTTAAAGTACAGCTTCTTCATGACCTACTCCTCCTCTTTGGAGAACTTCTTGATAGCAGGGGTGGTGGCCAGGCCAAGCACGATGATGGCAGCGCCCACGTAGTAAGCGAAACGCGTGGAGTTGAAGCGGGACTGGGCATTGATCTCGACCAGGGCGTCGCGCTCCTCATCGCTCATATCGATGTCCTCAATAGAAGCGCGGAAGTTCTCATCGGAGACGAGGTCGATATTGCGCTCGGAAATAGCGGCGACGGTGGACTCGGAAATGCGGGAATCGTTAGCGGCTGCATCCTTCACGGAGTTGGTGATACCAAAGAGCAGCACGGCACCCAGCAGGGCAATGCCGATGGCCTGGCCAACGTTACGCATGGTGGTCTGAATGCCGCCGGACTGGGAAGCGTCGCGCTCGTTCACGGCAAGGGCGACAACGTTGTTGGCCTGGGCGGAAACGATACCGGCGCCCGAGCCGGCAACAACGCAGCCAATGAGAATGCCCGGCATGGAAGCAGCGTCGAGCGTAACGGAGAACGCCATGATGATCAGGGCGGCGGCAAGGGTGAGGTAGCCGACCTGGATGACGCGACGCGGGTTAGCCTTCGGCATGAACTTGGGGATACCGATGGAGAAGGCGAAGGTCGGAACGCCAACGACGATGGAGAGCACACCAACGATAGCCGGAGACCAGCCAGCAACGAGCTGCAGGTAGGGGGCCATCAGAATGGACTGAACACCCATGAAGAAGAACGTGATGGCGGAGGCGGCGAGACCGGCGAGGACCTGCGGGGTCTTAAGGAAGGACTGGGGCAGCAGGGCAAAGCCGTTCTTCTCCTCGACCTTCTTCTCGACGTTGATCATAACGATGAGGATGATCACGCCCAGGACAGCCATGGGCAGGCAGGGGGAGATACCGGCGATGGTGAAGGGGCATGCCGGGAAGGGCTCGACGAGGCCCCAAGCGGAGATGCGGGACACGCCGACCAGGAACAGGAACAGGCCGGTTGCGGCAAGGGCAACGCCGACGCCATCGAACTTGAGCTTCTCATCGGACTGCTCGATCTCGGGCAGCTTGAAGGACAGCAGGAACACGAGTACAAAGTAGGCGGCGAGGACGAAGAACGTCACGCGCATGCCGGCGGCCATGAGCACGATCGAAAGCAGCAGCGGCAGCAGGGCGGAAAGGCCGGAGGCGGCGCCTATGCAGCCAAAGGCAAGCACGCGGTTCTTACCGTGATAGATCTTGGGAACGAGGCCCAGAACCGAGGGAATCATGAACGACGCGCCGAAGCCCACGAGGGTACGGCCGCCCCAAATGAAGACGGTCATGTTGGGGGAAACGGCAAGGACGACCTCGCCGGCGGCGCACAGCAGGGCGCCCATGCGGAAGTTCTTCTTCCAGCCGATGATGGTACCCATCATGCCACCGGCGATCATAAAGGCGCCGGCCATGAGGGAGTAGACCATGTTGGCGAGCTGGATGTCGGCGGTGGTGGCGCCGAGGTCCTGCGTCAGGGCGGTTGCGGCGAGCGAAAGGGCGCCGTTATCGCCCGAAGTGCCCATCTGGGCCAGGATCAGAACGAGAACGGGGAGAAGCATGAACTTCTCGGCACCCTTCTCCTCTGCCACAGCTTTAGCTTTAGCCATGTGTTGGTTCCTTTCTTTTCCGTTTCACGCGGGCATTGAACCCCTTTGAGCCCGCGCGTCTTGTCGAGGCAAATATAGGCTGGAGCGCAATACGGACGGCATCAGAGCCATTGCCGTAGATACGGTAATTCTGACGGCGGGCCTAAAGGGCATCTGCTTTTTCTCGTGAAAAGCAAAACGGCCGACCCCTTTGCTCGGGCCGACCGTTTTGAAGAGAAAGTTTGATTGTTGGAAAATCCTAGGCAGTCGCGGCGACTTCCCCAGCGTCGACGCCCGCGGTGGTGGCACCGATGACGACGTAGCCGCTCACACAGCCGGCAACAGCGCACATAACGCCCTTAAAGATCATCATGCCCGTGCGCGAAAGCGGCAGCGGGAGCACAAAAGTGCAAAGCCATGCAAGGGGCGTGGCAACTACAAGGGCAATGATGCCAACGACGATCGACAGGGGAATCGACTTTTTGGGCAGCTTGGCCAGCCAACCATAGCCTTCGGAATTGCCCGGGTAAACGCCCTTGTTGAAATCCATCTTGGTCAGCGGCACCACGCACCAGGTCAAAATGAGACCAAGCAGGGCGCCTGTCAGCGCAATCTCCTCGACAACCTTACCGGCGGCAAAGGTAATATCGGCGTCCCCCGCGTGCATGCCCATAAAGATGAGCGCGTTAACGATGCCGTTGACGATGCCGTAACCGACGATGCACTTGTTCTTAAGATAGCTCTGGTAGTCCTTTGCGGCGGCCATATGCCCTCCCCATTTTCGCAGTGTCATTTGAGTGGGGCCAGTGTATCCTCACGCATCACGCCCGCTGACCAGAAGGATTGCCGTTTTTACGGCAACAGCCACACCCCAAACCACCACAAAGGGGGACAGGCACCTTTGTGGTGGTTTTCAACATGGTGGGCTTTGACACCCCAGGGGCGGGCGATGCTACAATCTGGCTTGTACTTGAAACGCATCAAAGGGGCCGCTATGGCAAAGGTTAAAATCAGCGACGTCGCGCGCGAAGCCGGGGTTTCGTTGGGCACGGTTTCCAACGCACTCAACCATCCCGAAAAGCTGCGCCCCGAGACCCTCAAGCTCATAAATGAAACCATCAATCGACTGGGCTACCTGCCCAACCAAAGCGCTCGTCAGCTCGCGGGCGGCGCCACCAAGTCCTTTGGCCTGGTGCTCCCCCGTCTCGATCACGGCTTTTCGCTCCAAATCGCCAGCGGCGCCCACAACGAGGCCCGCAAGCACGGCTACGACTTGCTCATCGCCAACGCCGATAACGACGATATTCTCGAGGACCATTACCTGCGCTACTTTATGGGCACCCAGATGTCCGGCGTCATGGTTCAGCCCATGGCATCCCCCGACTGGCACCCCGCCATGACCAAGATGCCCGTGCCGATCGTCCATCTGGACATCCATTGCTCCGAGCCCGGCTACTACGTAGCGGCCGACAATGAGGCCCAGGGTCGCATCATTGCCGAACTTGCCATCGCCCGCGGCGCGCACCATATTGTCGTCGTCGGCCGAGCAGCATTTATGCAACTCACCCTGCGCGTCCTTGGCATTCATAAGGCGCTCGCCCTGCACCCCGATATCAAGATCGAAGTCATCGACGCCGGCGAATGGAATACCGCTGCCGACGGCTACGGCATCGGTGCCCAAATCGCCGAGCGCCCCGCGGACGAACGTCCCGATTTTGTCGTCGGCCTGACCGACGTGCTGGCCTCGGGCGTTATCTCGGCATTGGTCGACAAAGGCATCTCCGTCCCCGAGCAGGTTCGCGTGGCCGGATGCGACGGCAACCCGCTCGCTTGGAGCGGATCGGTCCCACTCACTACGGTAGCGCCCCCGGGCTACGAGATTGGCCGCAAGGGTGTCCAACTGCTGATGGAGCAAATCGAGAACAAGGCCCCGGCAAAGATCAAGCATATCCGTGTCGGCTCCGCAGTGCGTACCGTCACCGCAGTCGCCGCCGAGGATATCAACCGCCAAGAACTGGTACGTCCGTTCCTGCTGGAACGCGCCAGCACCCGGGCAAGCAGCCAGACCGACGCCACGGCCATCAACCTCGGCGCGTATCTATAGCACGCCCGCAAGTATGCTAAGTCGCCGCTCAAGCAAAAGAGGCCCGACCATTGCCGGACCCCTTTTGTTTAAGCGCAAACGTAAGCAATTGCTCGTTTCAACGCCGCAATTGTCTAGCGCACGGCCTTGACCGCCGCCGCCAGATCGAACAGCGTATCGAGCACGGCCTCGCAGCCATCCACCACGTCCTGCGGCAGCGGCACGATATCGGGGACGGCAAAGACATGGCAGCCGGCCGTAATGCCCGAGACGCAGCCGTTGCGCGAATCCTCGACCACGGCACATTCCTCGGGAGCAAAGCCCGCGCGCTCGCAGGCGAGCAGATACATCTCGGGGTCGGGCTTGCCGTGCACGACGTCCTCGCCACACGTTACCGTTTCAAACTTGTCAAAGAGGCCAACCATCTTAAGGTTGCGCTCGGCCGTAACGAGGCGCGACGACGTCGCTAGACCAACGTGATAGCCCGCAGCTAGCAGCTCGTCTAGGCACTCGGCGGCGCCGGCCTTAAGTTCCAGTTCGGTCTTGACCATCTCGTCGCGAATCTCCTTGTGGCGGACATAGACCGCCTCGGTGGTTTCGTGGCTGCCGTAATGCTCATCAAGGATGTCCATGACATCGGGCAGCGTGCGGCCGATAAACTGATGGATCAGCGCTTCATCAATCGCGAGCCCCAGCTCAGCGGCGCCTGCCTTCCAGGCCTTAATCCCCAAACGCTCGGTATCGACCAGCGTTCCATCCATGTCAAAAATAACAGCCTTGATCATATCGGTCCCCCATCGACTCTCGCTGTCGCGTTGCTGCAACTCTACCGCATTTGGCAACTTGTATATAACGTATATACCATATTGCACTTTCGTTACACAGATAGAAGTCTTATGGCAAGTAACGCATTAGGATTATAGTTTTCAATCGAGTACTCAGCGATAAGGAACGTTTCATGATTTTAGACACCACGGCACCCGCAGAGGAGCTTCAAGACAAGCTATCGGCGCTCGAACAGCTGCTTTTGGCATACGGGCGCGTGGCTATCGGGTTTTCCGGCGGCGTTGACAGCAGCTTTTTGGCCGCCGTATGCGCCCGCATCATGCCTACCAATACCCTCCTCGTCCATCTCACCACGCCGCTCATCGGCACGCCCGAGCAGGCTTCGTTTGAGCAGTCCGTTGATGGACAAGCCAATGAAGGGGCGCATTTTAAGCTCCCCGTGCTCAATCTTTCGGTCGATCAGTTGCAGCTCCCCCAAGTAGCCTGCAACGATGCCAATCGCTGCTACCACTGCAAGCACGCTGGCTTTACCGCCATCGTCAACCACGCCAAGTCGCTCGGCTTTCCCACCGTCATCGATGGCAGCAATGCAAGCGATCGCGGTGACTACCGCCCCGGCATGCGTGCGGCAGAAGAGCTCGGCGTACGCTCACCCCTTATGGAGGTCGGCTTTACCAAGGACGAAGAGCGCGAGCTGCTGCGCGCATGGGGTTATCCCGTTTGGAACCTGCCGGCGGGAGCATGTCTTGCCACGCGCGTCCCCACGGGCGAGGAGCTTACGCGCGAGAAGGTCTCCCTGATTCGCGCCTGCGAGGATTACCTGCACGATCTTGATCTGGCACAGGTACGCGCGCGCCTGGTCGGCGGCTGCATGCATATCGAGGCCGCACCCGCAGATGTCGCCAAGATTGCCACCCTCGGCGGTGCCGCCGTCGACGACAAGGGCAAGACCCCGCTGCCCGCCGTTATCAAGTCCGCGCTGCGCGAACTGGGCTGCGACCATATCTCCCCCGAGGTCACCCCCTACATTCACGGCAACATGAATCTTTAAGTTACGCCGTTTTACAAACGGCGTAACCGCTCGGCGCTGCGCAGGCCCCGGGCACGGCAATCTGACGCTCAACTTCACGGGCGCGACCAAAAGGTCAGCGCCCGCTTGTTTCACGTCACCTTACCGCACCCGGAGCCCGCTCGCTCGCATATGCTCAACCTGCACTGCGTTAACTGACCTGCCAAAAAGGAACAGGTTTATTTTGGCAGGTTTTATCTGGGGAAATATCGCGAGGCAGTCGCTCCCCTAGCACCCATCAAACTTCGAGAGACGATAGAGGGGCAATTCGGCTGCATCTACTTCTTCCGATAGCGGCGGTTGCGGCTCGTCGATGAACCCATTACTTCGATGAGCCCTTTATCCGTCATTTTTGGCAGATGGTAGCTGACGGACGAATTTTGGCATTCCGTCTCTCTAAAACAAGGCGCTCATCTCTCTAACTTTAGAGAGATGAGCGCCTTGTTTTAGAGAGACATTAAGAGAGATGTATCGAATTCGCTGCTAGATTGCCTAATGCTATCTCTCTAACCAACCTTCTCTTTAGAGAGACATTTAGCGAGATGAGCGCGACCTCTCTAATCATGGGCTCCACTCTTTAAGGTGCACACTTCCTAACCGTGCCCTAAGTTGCGGTGAAATAGTC
>ERZ857693.962-NODE-962-length-40320-cov-18.309351_pt1 | contig 40320 bp, 40 predicted proteins | sample MGYA00519765_ERZ857693 | MGnify/ENA primary metagenome ERZ857693 (study PRJEB31778, sample SAMEA3449354) | human gut metagenome | biome: human gut; feature: human-associated habitat; material: faeces | place: United Kingdom | collected 2010/2012 ... | reverse complement strand
TACCTTCACATGGTCCATTAGATATACGTCTGTCATTTATCCATGTAAAAGAGTTTAGTATTTCTTCTTTCCAATGTTCAAGCGTCACTGCAACACTTATACTTTCTTCCACATGTGTATGTTTGAATTTTTTAATTACTGCATCGAGTTCCTTTCTTTTATTAGAATTATTGACTTCTCCTTTTGAAACTTGATCGAATATCAAATATTCTTCTTTGGCATTATAGGCCTGTCTAAGTTCATCATCAAAGCTTAGTAAAGTTTCAAGTATCATGTTTTCAGTTACATGACATTCCATTATCTTATCATACTTGAACGTTTCATTGTCTATGTTATTTTTGGATTTTAACAGTATCTTGTAACGATGTTTCAATAATCTGTATTCTCTGGATTTTTTATTTTTAACATATTTACGCATAATTCTTTTTCGAGTATGATTGAGTTGATCATTTATTAGTCTGGTAACGTGAAAATGGTCAACAAGCAAGGTCGAATTTGGAAAATATGTCTTTAGTAAGGGTTTGAATATAAAGCTCATATCAGTGCATATGTATTCGACCTTTTTTCTTTCTTCCAAATCAATCTTAAATAGATAGTCAGACATGATATCATGTGTTCTGGATTCAACGATATCAATAATCAAATTGTTTTCAAAGTTCATAAGGATAGCAGGATATTTATATTTGGAGTTTCTAGAGAAATGAAATTCATCAATCAATAGAACTCTAGGAAGGCTATGTCTTTTAATTCTGACAAAAGTATCAAATATTTCCATGATTCTGGTAGAAGAAACACCAAACATTCTAGCAATGGAAGCATAAGTAGCATTATAAGGTTTTAACCTGTTTAGAATAGAAATGATAGCTGTTCTAGTAAAAGACCAATCACCATAAGCAATAGGATTTACATCAGAAAAAGAAGCATTACAGTCAATGCATTTATACCTTTTAACATAAGTAACCATCTTTACAGGTTTATCATTAACAGGTACAGATACAATAGATCTTTTCTTATTGCCTTTACTAATGAAATGAGTGCTGCCACATGTAGGACATGAAAATCTAGATGGCTTGAATCTAATATCGATTTCATAATTAGATTCTTTATGATCTACAGTAAATGTTTCAACAACATCATCCTTGATATCAAATAGTTTTAATAATTCGTTGTTCATAATAATAATTTAATCAGGACCAGACAGTAAAATTGTATCAAAAAAGGGGATGATTCACATCCCCACGATAATTTAGAGGGTACTCCGCCTAATAATTTAGAGCGAACCTCTAAGCACCGGATAATTTAATATACCGTTTTAGATACTGATTTAAAAGGTGTCTTCCTTATGGCAAGAGAAGTTTCAACAATTATGATGAAACAAAAATATGGAAGAATTATTAATATTTCATCGGTTGGTGGTATTCAAGCTGGACCTGCTCAAGTAAGTTATTTTGCGGCTAAAGGAGGGGTTGTCAATCTTACAAAAGCCATGGCTGGAGATTTAGCCCCTTATGGTATTCTTGTTAATGCGATTGCACCAGGTGTCTATGATACAGAAATGACACATGATGCTTTAGATGCACCGGGTTCTCTTGTTTTAAAAAACAGAGTAGCTCTTAAGAGATTTGGTCGAGAAGGTGAAATGAACGGAGCACTTATTTACTTTGCAAGTGACGCTTGTACTTATACAACAGGACAATTACTTGTTATTGATGGTGGAATGACAAGTATGCTTTAAAATAAAAAACAATATCCATATGGATTGGATATTGTTTTTTTGCATAAACAAGAACATTTTTTGCAAAAAAAAATAAAAAAGTATGATAATAAGGTATGAAATTAGATAATTGTTTTCAATTGTATACAAAAATGCAACATTCTGTTGAAATCAAGAAACCCCTTTGATATAATACAAAGGTACTTTAAGAAAGTTTAAGTAGGGAATTGTTAAAACTAGGAGGAAAGGGAAATGAACTTATTAAAGAAATCTTTATCTGTTCTTGCTGTTGCTGCAATGGCTGTATCCTTAGCTGGATGTGGTGGTTCAAGTAGCTCAAGCAAAAGTACAGAAAGTGGCGAAAAAGTATTTCGCTTTGGTCAATCTAATCCAAAAGTTGGTTTAGATATGCAAACTAATACTAACTCAGGGGCTTCTTCTGTTGCTGACAACGTATTAGAAGGATTATATCGTTGGAATGATGACAATAAAGAAGAATGTGTTCTTGCTAAAGACATGCCAGAAGTATCTGATGATGGATTAACTTATACAATTACACTTAAAAAAGGTGTTAAATTCTCAGATGGTTCTGATTTAACTACTGAAGATGTTAAATATACATTCGAAAGAATGTTTACACCAGCAACAGGATGTACAAATACATATATGTACAACATGATTACTGGTGCTCAAGATATGTTAGATGGTAAAGCTACTGAATTAAGTGGTTTTGAAACTGTTGATGATTACACTTTTAAATTACATATTAATTACAAATTTGCGCCATTTGTTGCTAACTTAGGTATGGACTATGCATCAATTTATCCTTCTGATGCATGTGCTGCTGCTGGTGAAAACTGGGGTAAAGGAACTAACTTAATTGGTACTGGTCCTTATGTAATTAAAGAAAATGATGAACAAACTAAAGTTGTAATGGTTCCAAATAAAAAATATCATGGTAAAAAACCTAACTTAGATCGTTTAGAAGTTGTTTATATTGATGACTACAGTACAAAAATGATGGAATATGAACAAGGTAACATTGATATGTGTGACTTAGATACTTCATTATTAGATCAATATAAAGATGGTGATTTAAAAGATGAAATTACTCAAGTAACTCCATTAGGTACATATTTCTTATCAATTAAAGATAATGATCCAGTATTAAGTAATAAAGCAGTTAGAGAAGCAATCTCATTAGCTATTAACCGTAAAGAATTATGTAGTACCGTATTAAATGGTGCTGCTGAACCAGCTTCATCATTCTTAAACCCAGGTGTTCCAGGACATGATGACAAATTAAAAACTTATGAACATAACGTTAAAAAAGCTAAACAAGTTTTAGCTGATGCAGGTATTTCAAACCCTACATTTACTTGCAAAGTTAGACAAAAAGAAGAAAAAATCGCTACTGCATTACAAGCTTACTTAAAAGAAGCAGGAATTACTATGAATGTAGAAACAATTGATGCAGGTATTTGGTCTTCAGCTAGAGCTGCTGGTGAATTACAAGCTACAGTTCTTGGTTGGTTCCCATTATATGCAGATGCTGATAACCAAATGTATACTTATTACTATTCAGAAAACGCTGTAGGAAAAGGTGTATTCTACAATAATCCTGAATTCGATTCATTAATGAAAGAAGCTCGAGAATCAAATGATTCTGATAAACGTGTTGAATTATACAAAAAAGCAGATTATATCTTATCTCGTGAAGATTATGGAACAATTCCATTATATTATGGTAAGTTACAATTTGTTGCTAAACCATATGTAAAAAATGCTAAATTAGGAAACTTAATTTATCATTTATATAACATTGATATTGATTTATCTAAAAAATAGTAAATGAAATTAAATAAGTGTTAATCATATATGGAATGCAGCAATGCATTCCATATATTTATTGTAGGAAAAAGGAGGAAAAATATGGCGAAGTATTTACTAAAACGTGTATTACAAGCTATTGGTGTCGTTTTTTGTATTTCGTTAATCACATTCTTTGTGTTAAACATTGTGCCTGGTAATCCAGTTGAAATCATGTTAGGTGAGTTCGCTGATCAAGCAACGATTGCACGTGTTACACATGAAATGGGATTAGACCAACCAATTTATATTCAATATTTCAGTTGGTTAGGAAATATGCTTCAAGGGAACTTTGGAACATCATATTTCCAAAATAAACCAGTAATTGATATTTTAACAAGTTCATTTTTAGTAACGGCTAAACTTGCTGGTATTGCTTATATCTTAGCTGTTGTTTTAGGGGTAGTAGTAGGTGTTGTGGCTGCTGTTAATCATGGTAAATGGGTTGATTCGGTTTTAATGACAATTTCTGTATTTGGTATTTCAGCTCCCGCATTCTGGATTGCTATCATCTTACAAATTGTTATCTGTTTGAAATTTAATTTATTACCTTTATCAGGTATTGATAGTTTTAAATCATTTATCTTACCAGGTATTGCCTTAGGTACAAGATATGCAGCAAGTATTGCTCGTATTACAAGAACAAGTATGTTAGATGTTTTATCACAAGATTACATTCGTACAGCTGAAGCTAAAGGTTTAAAAGGTTGGGTTGTTACAATTAAACACGCTTTACGTAATGCGTTAATTCCAATCATTACAATTGCAGGATCTGATTTAGGAAACATCTTAACAGGGTCTGTCTTAGTAGAATCAGTTTTCTCAATTCCTGGAATTGGAAAAATGTTAGTAGATAGTATTAATACACGTGATTTACCAATCGTCCAAGGTGGCGTTATGTATATTGCAGTTATTTGTGTCATTATGTATTTAGTAGTTGATTTACTTTATACAGTAGTCGACCCAAGAATTCGTTTAGGAAAGGAGTCATCATAAAATGTTTAAAAAGAAAAAAGATCAAACATATCAAAGTTATTGGTCAATCAGTTGGAACATTTTCAAGAAAAATAAAGTAGCAATGGTATGTTTATTCATCGTTATTCTTTTATGCTTAATTGCTTTATTTGCACCATTGATTGCTCCTTATGATCCAAACAAACAAGTTCTTACAGATCGTTTAATGAAACCTTGCGGACAACATTGGTTTGGTACAGATGATTTAGGAAGAGATATTTTCTCAAGAATTATTTATGGATGCCGTGTTTCTTTAAGTGTTGGTATCATTTCACAAATTATCGCGACAGTTATTGGTTATACAATGGGTGTTTGTGCCGGATATTATGGTGGAAAAGTAGATTCTGTTATTTCATTTTTAATTCAAGTATTTTCATCTTTTCCATTCTTATTATTTGCGATGGCAATCATGTTTGTTTTAGGACCAGGTTTAATTAACCTTTACTTAGCGCTCGGTCTTTTAGGTTGGGCTTCAACAGCCAGACTTATCCGTGGGGATGTTATGCGTCTTAAAAAGATGGAATACATCGATGCATGTAAAGTCAGCGGTGGAAATAGTTTTAGAATTATCATGAAACATTTATTACCTAACTGTTTATCAACATTAATCGTTACTGTAACATTAGGTATTCCAAATGCAATTATGTCAGAGGCATCATTAAGCTTCTTAGGTTTAGGTGTTAAAGCACCAATGGCAAGCTGGGGTTCAATGATTAGTTTTTCACAACCATATATTCGTAGTGCAACATACTATTCAGTAATTCCAGGTTTAGCTATTATTATTACAGTATTAGCGTTCAATATGTTAGGTGATGGATTAAGAGATGCGCTTGATCCAAAATTAAGATCGTAAAAAGGGGAAAAGATATGAGTGAAAATAAAGAATTATTAGAAGTCAAAGATCTTGGTATTACCTTCTTTACAGATCGTGGAGCGCTTCCTGCTGTACAAGAGGTAAGTTTTAGTATCAAACCAGGAGAAACTTTAGGAGTAGTTGGAGAATCTGGTTGTGGTAAAAGTATGACAGCTTTATCATTAATGCAATTAATTCCATCTCCTCCAGGTAAAATTACTGCTGGTGAAATTATGTATAAAGGAGAAGATTTATTAAAGAAATCTCCTAAAGAAATGAGAGATATTCGTGGCAAAGAAATCTCAATGATTTTCCAAGAGCCAATGACATCCTTAAATCCAGTTATTACTGTTGGAAAACAAATTATGGAAGCTGTTTTAACTCATGAAAAAATGAGTAAACAAGAAGCTAAAGAACGTGCTTTAGAAATGATTAAACTTGTAGGTATTCCAATGCCTGAAAAAGTATTTGCTTCTTGTCCTCATCAATTATCTGGTGGGATGAGACAAAGAATCATGATTGCGATGGCACTTTCTTGTAATCCATCATTATTGATTTGTGATGAACCGACAACAGCATTAGATGTGACTATTCAAGCACAAATCTTAAAATTAATTAATAAAATGAAAAAAGAATTAAATACAGCCGTATTATTAATTACACATGATATGGGTGTTATTTCAGAAATGGCAGATAACGTAATCGTTATGTATGCAGGTAAGATCGTAGAATATACAAATGTAGAAGATTTATTTAAAAATCCTTTACACCCTTATACTATTGGTCTAAGAAGATCAATCCCTGATATCGATAGCGATGATCAAGAAGAATTGGAAGTTATTCCTGGTTCTGTACCAATGCTTTATGAACTTCCAAAAGGATGTTTCTTCGCACCACGTTGTAAACATGCTAAAGAAATCTGTCATCAAGAATGTCCAGCAATGATGGAACATGGTGAAAACCATTTAGTTCGTTGTTGGAAATATCATGAGAGATGGAATAAGGAGGATGTAGAAAATGGAAAATAATCAAGACGTTTTATTAAAAGTAGAACATTTAAAGAAATATTATTCTATTAAATCATCTTCTTTAAGAGGTAAAAAAAGCGTTGTTAAAGCGGTAGATGATATTAGCTTTGATGTTAAAATAGGAGAAACTTTTGGGATTGTTGGTGAATCTGGATGTGGTAAATCAACAATGGGTAAAAGTGTAATCCGTCTAATTGAACCAACTGAAGGAAAGGTTATCTTAGATGGTCAAGATTTTACAAGCTTAAAAGGTAAAGAATTACAAGAAGCACGTGATAAAATCAAATTGATTTTCCAAGATCCTTATGCTTCTTTAAATCCACGTATGACAGTTAAAGATATTATTGCTGAACCAATTGATATCGCTAAATGTTATAAAACAAAAGAAGAACGTGATGCACGTGTTGTGGAAGTTATGAAACAAGTTGGTTTAAATTTAGATTACATGTATCGTTATCCTCATGAATTTTCAGGAGGACAAAGACAACGTATTGGGATTGCCCGTGCAATTGCTTTACAACCAAAATTGATTATTTGTGATGAACCTGTTTCAGCGTTAGATGTTTCAATTCAAGCAAAAATCATTAATTTATTAAATGAATTACAAGAAAAAATGGGTATTGCTTATATCTTCATTTCCCATGACTTAAGTGTTGTAAAACATATTGCTGATAGAGTAGGGGTTATGTATTTAGGTAATATGATGGAAATGGCAGATACTGAATCACTTTATGCCAAACCATTACATCCTTATACTCAAGCACTATTTTCAGCAATTCCAAGAATTGGAAAAGAAAGAATCGAAGATAAACAAATATTAGGTGGCGATGTGCCAAGTCCAGCCAACCCACCAAAAGGATGTCGTTTCTGTACAAGATGTCCGAAAGTAATGGATATTTGTAAAACAGATAGACCCGATTTTAAAGAAGTAGAACCAGGTCATTTCTGCGCATGTCATTTATATGATAAAAAGTAAAAGAGGTATTATAAAATGGAAATGAATATTGACAAAAAAGAATTAATTGAATTATGTGAAGAATTTATTAATGTACCAAGTCCAGTAAGTTATTATGAAGAAGTTGGTGCTTTATTAGAAAAAAAAGCAGCTGAATTTGGTTATGAAGTGACTTATGATCGTAAAAGAACAGCTTACATTACTTTAGAAGGTGAAGATAATTCTAAAACAGTATGTATGGGTGCTCACTTAGATACAATTGGTTTAGTTGTTCGTCATATTGATGATAACGGTCATTTAATTGTAAGACAATTAGGTGGTGTTAACTACCATAGTATGGAAGGTGAAGGCGTTACTCTTATTACAAGAGATGGACGTAAATATAGAGGTATGGTTATTTGTAAAGCTCACTCAGTTCATGTATTTGAAGATGCTAGAACAATGCCAAGAGATGAAGACCATATGGAAGTTATCTTACATGAAGATGTTCATTCTAAAGAAGAAGTTATGGCTTTAGGTATTGATCATGGTGATGTGATCTCTGTAGATCCTCATTTTGAATATACACCATCAGGATATGTTGTTTCGCGTTATATTGATGATAAAGCTGCTGTTGCTGCTTTAATTGAAGTAATGGCTTACTTCAAAAGAAATAACTTAAAACCAAAATATCGTACATTATTAGCTTTCCCAATTTATGAAGAAATCGGACATGGTGGAGCTTATGTACCAGAAGAAGTAGAAGAATATGTTGCTTTAGATATTGGATTAATTGGGCCTGATTATCATGCTGATGAAAAAACAGTAAGTATCTGTGCTAAAGATAACTATTCTCCATATGATAGAGAACTTACTACAAGAATTATCAACCAAGCTAAAAAAACAAACTTAAATTATTGTGTTGATGTTTTCTTCCATTATGGAACAGACGCTAATGCTGCAATTCGCGCAGGTAATAATGTTTATGCTGCAGCATTTGGTATGGCTGTGATCAATTCACATGGTAAAGAACGTTGTCATATTGATTCAATCGTAGATACAACAAAACTTGCGATTGCATATGCCTTAGATTTATAAAAAAGCGGAGCTTTTGCTCCCTTTTTAAATGATTGATAACTGTATACAATATACAATTTTAATGGAATATACGTAAAAAAATCCCTTTATTTGCTTAGAATGTATTTACAATAATACATATGAAATGTATAATTGTATACAATCGTAATAAGGGGGGGGGACGTAGAATAATGAATTTAGCGTATAAAATCTTAAGTGCTAAACTTAAAAGTGGTGAGTTAGTCGCTGGTCAACAAATAGGGATTCAAATTGATCAAACATTAACTCAAGATTCAACAGGGACAATGGCTTATTTACAATTAGAGGCAATGGGAATTGAACATGTAGCGGTTGAAAAGGCAGTTGCATATATTGATCATAATATGTTACAAACAGGATTTGAAAACATGGATGATCATGAGTTTATTCGTAGTGTAGCAAAAAAACACGGAATTACTTTTTCTAAACCAGGAAATGGTGTTTGCCATCAATTGCAATTAGAAAACTTTGCAAAACCAGGAAAAACATTAGTAGGTTCTGATTCACATACACCAACATGTGGTGCGATGGGAATGATTGCTATTGGGGCAGGAGGATTAGATGTCGCTGTAGCAATGGCAACAGGTACATATTATTTACAATGTCCAAGTGTTGTTAAAGTAAATTTAGTGGGTAAAAAAGCAAAATGGGCTTCGGCTAAAGATGTTATTTTATATATTTTACAACAATTATCTGTCAAAGGTGGAGTCAATAAGATTATTGAATACACTGGAGAAGGTTTAAAAGAATTATCATTAACAGATCGTGCAACTATTTGCAATATGGGTGCTGAATTAGGGGCAACGACTTCTGTCTTTCCAACAGATGAAATTACTAAAGAATATTTAATTCAACAAGGAAGAGAAGAAGATTATGTTGAATTAAAAGCAGATGAAGATGCTACATATGATGAAGAAATCACCGTTGATTTATCAAAATTAGTACCATTAACTGCCAAACCACATAGTCCAGATGCTGTTGTACCAGTAAGTGAATTAAGAGGAATGAAAATCAATCAAGTAGTGATTGGTTCATGTACAAACTCATCACTTCCAGATATGTTAAAAGCAGCTAAAATCTTAAAAGGAAGAAGAGTAGCAACTCATGTATCACTTGTTATTGCTCCAGGTTCTTCTAGTATTCTAGCAATGCTTTCTAAATGTGGAGCTTTAGCGGATATGATTGCCTCTGGGGCAAGAATTCTTGAATGTGGTTGTGGACCATGCATCGGTATGGGGCAAGCACCACTTTCTAAAGGTGTTTCACTTAGAACTATCAACCGTAACTTTAAAGGACGTTCAGGAACAAATGATGCTAGTGTTTATTTAGTATCACCTGAAGTTGCTGCTTTAAGTGCAATCAAAGGATATTTAACGGATGAATTTGAAGATGATATGTATTTAGACGATATTGAAAATACACCATTTGTGAAGAATAAGAATTTCTTTATTGATGAATATGATCCTCAAAATGAAGTTTATATGGGACCAAATATTAAACCAGTTCCTCGAGGAGATAAATTACCAGATACATTTAAAGGTAAAGTATGTTTAAAAGTAGGAGATAATATTTCTACAGATCATATTGTGCCATCTGATTCTAAATTACTCCCATATAGAAGTAATGTGCCACATCTTGCTAAATTCTCTTTCTGTAAAGTAGATGATCAATTCTATAATAGATGTATTGAAAATGGAGGAGGATTTATTGTTGGTGGAGATAACTATGGTCAAGGTTCTTCACGTGAACATGCAGCCCTTGTTCCTAATTATTTAAAGATCAAAGCAATTTTTGCTATTTCATTTGCAAGAATTCATCGTTCGAACTTAATTAATAATGGTATTTTACCACTTGTTATTAATCAAAAAGATTACGATTTCTTTAATGATCAAGATGAATATGAATTAATTAATTTATTAGATAGTGTTGAAAGCAATAAAGATATTACTGTTATCAATAAAACAAATAATCAAACAATTACCGCAAAATTAAAATTATCACCAAGAGAAAAAACAATGATTCAATATGGTGGTCTATTAAATGCAATTAAAGAATTAGGAGGTGACTTTTAATGAAAGCAGTATTAATTCCAGGTGATGGAATTGGAAAAGAAATTTCACAAAGTGTTGTTGACATTACAAAAGCTATGAATTTAGATATTGAATGGGTAGAATATCAAGCAGGTGCAGAATATGCTGCTAAAACAAAAGAAGTCTTTGAACCAGGACTTGTAGATGCTATTAAAGAATATAAATGGGCATTAAAAGGTCCAACAGCAACACCTATTGGAACTGGTTTTAGAAGTGTCAATGTTGCTTTAAGACAAAAATTTGCGACTTATGCTAATGTTAGACCAATTCGTTCTTTTAAAGGAATTGATTCTAAATATGAAAATATTGATTTAGTCATGATTCGTGAAAATACCGAAGATCTTTATAAAGGTATTGAATATATGGTGGGTGATGATGTTGCTCATGGTATTAAATTAATTACTAGAGAAGCAAGTGAAAAAATTTGTCGTTATGCTTTTGAATATGCAAAAGCAAATGGTAGAAAAAAAGTCACAGCCATTCATAAAGCGAATATTATGAAATTTACAGATGGATTATTCTTAGAATGTTTTAGAAATGTAGGTAAAGATTATCCAGAAATAGAAAAACAAGAAGTAATCATTGATAATATGTGTATGCAGCTTGTTTTAAGACCAGAAACATTTGATGTATTGGTTGCTCCTAATTTATATGGAGATATTGTTTCTGATTTATGTGCAGGTTTAGTAGGTGGATTAGGATTTGCTCCTAGTGGAAATATTGGAGATGAATACCGTATTTATGAAGCTGTTCATGGTAGTGCTCCTGATATTGCAGGACAAGGCATTGCCAATCCAAGTGCTCTTCTTTTAGCGTTTGCTTTAATGTTAGAAGCCTTAGGACAAAATGATCAAGCAAATAGACTACGTGATGCACTTTCAAAAGTCGTAGAAGAGGGAAAAATTGTAACGTGTGATATTGGTGGACATGCTTCTACAAAGGAATTCACGCAAGCAATTATAGATAGGTTATAGTATGAAAAAAAATATTTTAGAAAATGCAGGACATGGTTCCTTAGGACATCGTATCTTTTGTATTTTAAGAGATAAGATTTTAAATGAAGAATATGAAAAAGGACAAAAATTAAATGAAGTTGTTCTTTCTAAAGAACTAAATATTTCTAGAACACCTATTAGAGAAGCTTTAAAACAATTAGAGTTAGAAGGATTAGTTAAAAGTATTCCTAATAAAGGAGTTTATGTATTAGGTTTTTCATCAAGAGATATTGATGATATGTTAGAAATTCGTGTTGTTTTAGAAAGTTTATCTGTACAACTTGCTATTGATCGTGTTACTCAAGAAGAATTAGATAGAATTAAAGAAATCTATGATTTATTAGAATTCTATGCTGAAAAAAATGATCAAGAAAGATTTACAGAAGTAAACATTGATTTCCATGAAGCTATTTATAGAGCAACTCATTCACAATATTTTGAACAATTATTGTCAGATATTAACTATTATATTCATGTTACTTCCAGACATTCAATTAAACAACCAAATCGTTTAATTGAAGCAGCACAAGAACATAAAGAAATTTATGAAGCGATTGTAAAGAAAGATAAAGCACTTGCAAAAGCAAATGTAGAAAAACATATTAGAAAAACACAATCATTGGTAAGAAATTACTATGATGAAAAAGACGAAGCAACAGAAGAATAGTGCGAGAGAGGGAAACCTCTCTTTTTTATAAATTGTAATTCTTAAAAAATGTGTTATTTTAAGAAACTGAAAAAAGGAGATGATGTTTTGAATACATTTAAAGAAAGAAGTAATTATTTAAAAGCAATCGCATTGATGTCAATCTTTACTTTTATTTTTCCAGGAATAGAGTATTTATTTGTTGACATGATTTCTCTTTTAGTTTCTGAAAATAGAGTTGTTTTATCACAAAATTATGTATTAGGAATGAGTTATCTAGGATTTATTTTATATCCCTTATATAATCGTTATTTTAAAGGATTATCTCGTAAAATATGTATCGTAATCAGTACCACTATTATTGGACTGATTACCATTTTTTATTTACATCCAATCTATCCTCTTACACTTATAACAGGACTTGTCTTATTTCTTTTTTTAGGAGGGTTAGGTGGTATTACTTCTTCATCATATTGGAATAAACGCTATGGTAGCCAAAAAGGAAGCTGGGGAAATCTTATTGATTCCTTTAAAGAAAATACAAAATATGTCTATAGTATATATCTTAAATTAAATGATAAAGGATATAATGAAAATTACTATTTTGATAAAAATACAAAGCTAATCATTAATGGGAAAACAATTGATCTTCCTCTTGAGTCAATAAATGTTGATGAATTAGAAGGAGGTACTATTTGGTATTCTAATGTTTTAGAAATGACCCCAGAATTACAAAACATTAAAATAGAAACATCACAAGAAACGAAAAAAAATACAAATACAAAAGTGAAAACAGGCGATCATACCAAGTATATGGTCTATATGGGATTAATAGGGTCAAGCTTATTAGGTGCTTATTGTATTATTATGAAAAACTATATTCATTAACCATACAGAAATCATGGTACAGTTTCTTTTTTTTTTGACAAAGTGTTATAATAAAAATCGAATTGGGAGGAGAGTTATGGAAAGAAAAGAGTTTTCAATTGCACGTTTTTTAAGTTCAAAAAGTCGATTTGATAATATTGTATTATTAGAAGGCTTTATTGTTGGTATATTAGCAGGGGTTGTGGCAGTTATTTATAGATTGATGTTATCTTATGGTGAAAAGATTGCTTATTTTGTTGTCGATTATATTAAAAATAATACATTTCATTTATGTATTTGGATCATTTGTATTTTAATGATTGGTTTTATTATTTCTAAATTATTAAAATATGAATCTTATATTTCAGGAAGTGGAATTCCACAGGTAGAAGCTGAAATGATTGATCAAATAGACGAAAAATGGTATAAGGTCATCCTTGCTAAAATGATAGCAGGAACACTTTCAATAGTTGGCGGTTTATCTCTTGGTAGAGAAGGGCCAAGTATTCAACTAGGAGCTATGATTGGAAAAGGACTAGCTTCTGTATTTAAAAGAATGAAATTAGAAGAAAAGTATCTTTTGACATGTGGGGCAGCAGCAGGGCTTTCGGCTGCATTTAATGCACCATTAGCTGGTGTCTTGTTTGCCTTAGAAGAAATTCATAAAAACTTTTCACCACTTGCCTTAGTAACTGTTATGGTTGCTTCACTTACAGGAGATTTTATTAGTAAAAATATTTTTGGGATGACACCATCTCTTTATTTTCCACTTGTTGAAAGTTTACCTTTAGGTCAATATGGATTTTTAATCATCTTAGGAATTATTGCAGGTTTATTAGGTGTGCTTTATAATAAAACAACAATGTTTACATTAAAACTTTATGATAAGATCACTTTTTTAAAGAATAATCAAAAGATTTATATTCCTTTAATTATTTCTATTGGCTTTATGATTTTCTATCCAGATGTTTTATGTGGAGGACATCATATTATTGATTTACTTCATGAAGGAAATTATGTTTTAAGTTCTGTTTTATTGCTCTTGGCTATGAAATTTATTTTTTCATTGATTTCTTTTGGATCAGGAGCTCCTGGAGGTATTTTCTTTCCACTATTAGTTCTTGGAAGTTTAATAGGTTGTGGATATGCTCTTGTTGTTACAACTTATTGTGGTGTACCAGCTATGTATTTTAATAACTTTATAGTTGTAGCGATGGCAGGACTTTTTGCAAGTATTGTTCGTGCACCGATTACAGGCATTGTTTTAATTGCTGAAATGTGTGGTAGTTTATCACAATTTTTACCAATTGCTGTATGTAGTTTTGTCGGCTATATTGTAGCAAATATGCTAAGATGTGAACCTATTTATCATAGTTTATTAAACCGTATGATCAAAAATGGCAATCATGAAATTTCACTTGAAGAAAAAGAAATTCTTCATTATTCAATTGAACTTGGTTCATGTTGTTTAGATCAACCAATTAAAGATTTAGGCTTACCGAAAGAATGTGTCATTATTTCAATTAATCGAGGAATTGAAGAAATTGTTCCTCGTGGGGATACCGTTTTACATTTAGGAGATCATCTGACAATCTTAGTGAATAAAGAAAATAGAGAAGTAACAAAAGATATTTTACATAAATTCTTTACATTAGAAATATAGGTGATGATATGTTTAGAAAAATGAGAAGAAAAAACAAGAGCTAACTGAAAAACAATGTTTAGATATTTTAAGACGTGCCAAAACAGCCACGCTTGCTTTATCAGGGGATGATGGTTATCCTTATTCAGTACCGATGAATTTTGTTTATGAAGATGGAAAAATCTATTTTCATGGTGCTAAAGAAGGACATAAAATAGATGCTATTAAGAATAATCCGAAAGTATCAATGAGTATTATTGATCAAGAAGATGTCATTGAAGAAGAATTAACAACCTATTTTAGAAGTGTCATTCTTTTTGGGAAAGCAAGAATCTTATAAGAAGATGATGAAATCTATCATGCGATTGAAACATTAGGTTTGAAATATAATGAAGATGAAGTTACTGTTGAAGAAGAAATACAAAGAGAATGGAAAGCTCTTTGTCGCATAGAAATTACTATTGAACATATTTCAGGAAAACAAGCAATTGAACTTGTTAATAAAAACTATCAAGATCTGTTTTAGATTCTTGATAGTTTTTTTGTAAGGACATTGTCCTTATTTTTTTAATGTCTTAATAGTATCAATCAGTTCAACATCTAAAGAAGAAAGATAATTGAAGGCTTGTTGATAGATATCGTCATTTAAAAGGGCATCAGGGCTATGGGCATCAAAACCAATGATGGCCTTGTTTTTATATTTACTTGCAATTTTCCAAAAAGATTCATTTGGATAATGTCTACCAGACATAAACCCTAAAAGATTAAATTCTAAAGGCATATCTTTTTCTTTAGCATAAGCACATAAACGTGACATTTCTTCTTGATAAAGTTTTGAATCTTTATCATAGTAAACAAGATCAGGATGAGCTATATAACTATAAAGACCTGTATCGATTGCTTTAATACAATGATCTACATAAGCTTTTAAATAGTATTCATTGACAGGACTTCCAAAGTATTGATGAAGTTCATCTGTTTCATAGTAATGATTTCCTAAAATAATGTAATCAATTTGTTTATCTTTTAACATCTTTTCAAGCCAAGGCATATATCTTTCAAAATATTCACATTCTAATCCAATTAAAATAGAAATTTGATCTTTATATTTTTCTTTCAGATAACGAATGCTTTCAATATAATCATCTAATTGACATTCTGGCATACGCATCGATGCTTTAAAAGAAGAATCATAATGCCAAGGAGTATGATCAGAAAATCCTAATTCTTTGATGCCAGCTTTAATAGCTGCTTTTACATATTCTTCATCTTTTCCACTAGCGTGATAGCATCTCGTGGTATGGGTATGATAATTATTTTTATTCATGGTTTCACCTCGAAAATATTATAATACAAAATTATGATGTAATAAAATTTATTTTGTACTTAATCTTAAATAAAAATAAAAAAAGGTTAACATTTAATATGGAAATTTTCTTAATGTGTAGAATATTATGAACCTAGTGTGTAATTGCTTACAATTTAAAGTGATGATAAGATTTAAGTGTCAAAAAAATAATGTACATAGATTTTGACGGGAGACTTAAACTGGACGCAGTTTAGCAGATAAAAAGAGAGGAGTATACATGTTTTTTAATGAAAAGATTGCACAATTTCACATTTTAGCTAGTTCGGCTGAAGAAGTGATTGAAATAGCTGCAAATGAGTTATATCAAAGAGGAGTAGTGAAAAAGAATTTTCTAGAAAATGTATTAAAAAGAGAAAATGAATTTCCTACAGGATTGAATACGGGAAAATATTGTGTAGCGATCCCTCATACAGATTCAGATTATGTAAATAGATCACAAATAGAATTTGTCTCATTAAAAGAGCCGGTGTATTTTAAAAATATGGCAAATAATGATGAGAAAATTCCAGTCACATTGGTGTTTATGATTGCTATGTCTGCCCCTCACGAACAAGCAGAAACATTGACAAAATTAATGGAAATGTTTAGTGATCAAGTGCTTATGAAAGAATTAGATGAATGTGATAATATTGAAACATTTAAAAATATATTACAAAGAAAAAATATTAAATAGTTAAGGAGAAATAAATATGATTGCGGATGCAGTAACTTGGTTTATTGGTTTAGGCTCAGTTGTGTTTATTCCTATTATTATTATCATTTTAGGATTAATCGTAAGAGTTAAACCTTCAAAAGCTATTATAGCAGGTATTACAGTAGGAATTGGTTTTATAGGTTTAAATATGGTTACAGGTTTTTTACAAGAGGTATTAGGACCTGCAATTAAACTTATGGTAAAAAATTATGGTTTGACATTAAGTATTATGGATTTGGGTAGTGGAACAGCAGGACCATTAAGCTTTTCTACAACATTAGGAGTATTGATTATTCCTGTAGCATTTATTTTAAACTTAATTTTAGTTTGGACAGGAATTACAAAAACATTAAATGTAGATGTTTGGAATTTATGGCAACCAGCATTAATTGGTGTTATGGTTTGGGGCATTACAGGTAATTATGTATATGGTGCAATTGCAATGATTCCAGGGTTTTTATTACAGTTGCTACTTGCGGATTTATCACAACCGTTATTAAGTAAATTCTTTAATTTCCCAGGAATTGCGATTACGCATTTAATGGCATTGTCTGGTATGGTTTTAGCAGTACCTCTAAATTGGCTTTTTGATAGAATTCCTGGATTAAAAGATTTAGATGTTGATCCAGAAACAATTCAAGAAAAATTTGGATTAATTGGTGATCCTATTATTATTGGGTTTGTAATTGGTGTAGTAATTGGTTTATTAGCTGGTTATGATTTTGGTGGATTCATGACATTAGGGGTTCAAATGGCAGCGGTATTAAAAATTCTTCCAAAAATGGTTGGAATGTTTATGGAAGGTTTAACTCCAATTGCTGAAGGAACTCAAGAATTTTGTAAAAAATATTTACATGGTAAAGTTGTTAATATTGGAATGGATGCAGCATTAACAGTTGGAAACTCAGCAGTTATGGCAACAGCACTATTATTAATTCCAGTAACACTCTTTATTTCAGTGGTATTACCAGGAAATAAAATCTTACCTTTTGGCGATTTACCAACATTAGTATTTGCATTATCTTGTATGGTAGCAGCATTTAAAGGAAATATTTTAAGATCAGTTATTGGATGTGGAATTTATTCTGCATCAATGCTTTATTTAGCAACATGGTTAGCTCCTGCATTAACTAAAGCTTATCAATTAGCACAATATAGTGTTGGATCAAGTGGACTGGTATCTTATGTTTCAGCAGGATTATGGCCAAATGCATTAATGGTATTTATTGGACAAGTATTTTCACTTCCAGGAATTTTAATTATTACAGTTGTTATTTTAGGATTATTATTCTATGTAAATAAGATAAAAAAATTTAATGCATAAAATAATTGCGTGAAAGGATAAATATTATGAAAAAATTACTTATTATGTGTGGAGCGGGTCATGCTACTTCAACAGTTGTAAGAACAAAAGTTAACAGATGGTTAAAAGAAGAAGGATTAGAAAATCAAGTGGAAATTAAACAATCAGCTGTTGGACAAGAATTAGAATCTATAAAAAATGGAGAATATGATATTGTACTATCAACAACACAAGTTCCAGATGATATTAAGGATAAAGTAATTATGGGCGTACAATTATTAACTGGATTTGGTGCTGAAGCGGTGTATGTATCTTTAAAGGAGAAAATTTTAAAATGAAATTTTTGCATGAACAACTTAAATTAAAAACAGTTTCAAATAGACCGTCATATCATAATATAACAAGTGATGTTAAAAAAATATTTGAAAAAAGTCAAATAAATAACGGTGTTGTTATTGTTTCTTCACCTCATACAACTTGTTCAGTATATTTTGATGAATATATGCATGATGTAAATTACTATGGGGATGATTTATTACAAGTAGATTTAAATGAAGTATTAGAAAAGATTATACCGACACAAACAACTGAAGGACAATATCATAGCCCTGGACCAGAACATATTAAATATGGAATGGCAAAAACAGATCCTAATTATCCCGCTTTAGAGTGGACAATGTTGAATACAGATGGTCATTTGCGCTCTGATTTGCTAGGAGCAAGTGAAAGTTTTATTGTTAGAGATGGTAAACTTTTAATTGGTGAAGTAGGTTCAATTTATTTTGTGGATTTTGATCAGACAAGAGAAAGAAATAGAATGTGCAATATTATGGTAATGGGGGAATAAACAATGTTAGAAAAAGATATTCAGTTTGTTATTGATGCTGAAAGTGAAGAATTAAAAAAACTTTCTCATTATTTAGATTATAGAAGTGTTGAAACATTAATTGAAAAAATAAAGGATAATGAAGGAAATATATTTGTTTCTGGTTGTGGTACATCAGCAATGGCTGCAAAAAAAATTGTACATACATTTCAAGTGATAAATCAAAAAGCATTTTATGTGAATCCTTCGGATGCAGTACATGGAGGATTAGGTGTTGTAGATAAAAATGATATTTTCATTGTTATTTCAAAAGGTGGTAATACGAATGAGCTTGTGTCTTTTGTAGGAAATGTTAAAAGTAAAGGTGCTTATTTGGTTTATGTTGGGGAAAATGAAAGTTCAAGTATTTGTAAAGTTGCAGATTTATTTTTAAAGGTTAAAATTGAAAAAGAACCAGATGCTTATAATATGTTAGCAACAGCGAGTACATTAGCGGTTATTTCGTTGTTTGATGCTATTGCTATTTATCTTGAAAAAAACACTTCATTTTCACAAGAGGTATTTTTAGTCAATCATCCTAGTGGAGAAGTTGGTGATCGATTGAATAAAAATGTTGGTAAATAGTTAGAAAGTAAAATATTAATTATATTAACATAGAGGAGGCAAATATGAAAACGAGACAACTAAAAATATTAAATTATTTGTTAGTACAGGATGATTATGTTCCTGCTCAAATATTGGCAGATAAGTTTGATGTTACTCCTAAAACAATTTATATTGATATTAATGTATTACGAGATGAGTTGAAATCCTATAATTTAGAAATAGATAAAAGGCCTTATCGTGGAATAAAAGTTATTGGTAAAAAACAAGATATCAATAAAGCATTAGAAAAAGCTAATACTTTAAAAGAAATTGAAACAGACAATAAATTTGACATAGATGTTCGTAGAAGAAATCTATTTATTAATATTATTGTAAAAGGAAAAGGTGTTTCACTTCAAAATATTGCTGAAGAATACTATGTTAGTAAAACGGCTATTTTAAATGATTTAGATTATCTTACAAAAAGTTATTTAAAACAATTTCATGTTTCATTTAAAACAACAGATAAAAAAATTATTGCTGTAGGTTCAGAATTTAATATTCAATCTGCAGCAATAGATTATTTATTAAATACAATTACGTTCCATAAAGTTCCATTTGTAGATTTTTTTGGAAATGATTTGTATGATTTAATCTTAGAGGTGTTTAATGATATAATTTCATTTAATAATATTCAAATAACTGATTATTATAAAAATGCTTTCAATGTTACTTTACTTGTATTTATCTATAGAAATAAACATGGTTATCATATAGGTGACGAAGAATATATTAATACAGACGGAATGTTGTTTATTTCAGATTATCCATTTGTACAAAGAATTATTGAATACTTAGAAGAAAAAGTGGATATTCATTTAACAGGTGAAGATAAAATAATTCTTACTAAGTATTTAGCATCGTATAGAATGACAAAGATAGATGTTGATAAAAGCAAATATCATCTGCTTATAAATGAAATAATTAATCGATTAGAAAAAACAGAAAATATAGTAATATCTAATAGAGATGAATTAGAAAAACAATTATATCAACATATTCCTGCAATGATTATGAGATTAAAAAATGGTGTTAATATTGTTAATCCTATTTTATGTGAGATAAAAACAAGATATCTACCTTTATTTACAGTTTCATGGTATGTTTTATCAATTATTGAAAGTACATTTGACTGTATTTTAACAGATGATGAAGTTTCTTTTATTACTATATATTTTCAAATTGCTATTAATAAATCTGCAGTATCTCATAAAATTCTAGTTATTTGTCCATATGGAATAGCATCATCAAAATATATCGTTAATAGATTACGATCTGTCCTTCCTAAATATGATGATATTCAATCCTGCAGTTTAAGTAATTTGAAACAGATTAATATGAATAATGTAGATCTTATAATTAGTACAACTAGTGAATATTTTAATTCACAAATACCAGTTGTAAAAGTAAGTCCATTTTTAGATAATATAGATTATGCAAATATTTTTGATGTATATGCAAAAAATGTTTTTATTAAAACTCCAAGGCTTAATGAAACAATAAAAAGTAATAAAATAAAACTATCTACTTTGAAAAAATATATTAAACCAAAATATCTATTTTTTAAATCTGCATTAAATTCAAAAAAAGAATGTATGGATTTTATGATTGATATATTACAACAAAATAAAGCAGTTAAAAGTGGATTTAGAGAATCTGTATATAAAAGAGAAGAACTAGGTGATACAGTTTTAGAAAATAGTGTTGCATTACCGCATGGGGACCCGGCAACTGTTATTAATACAAGTATTATTATAATGACCCTAACAAATCCTATTAAATGGGGAAATAATTATGTTGATATGATAGTGATGTTAGCTGTTCCTAATAATATGGAGTCTGAATTTAATCAAATTGTTTTGGAAATATATGATCTTGTATCGAATAAGAATATTATAAATGAAATTAAAAAAATAGCGAATAGAGCTGATTTTATAAATTCATTAAAAGAATAACGATGTAGAGATTGAGAAAAAGGAGAAATAATATGGTTAAAGTTGCACCTTCTCTTCTTTCAGCAAATTTTACATGCTTGAAAGATGATATAGAAAAAATTGAAAATGGAAAAGCTGATTGGCTTCATTATGATGTTATGGACGGACATTTTGTTCCGAATATTTCTTTTGGATATAGTATTTTAGAAGATGTTTCTAAAGTGACAAATTTATTTTTAGATGTTCATTTAATGATCAGTGAACCTCAAAAGTATGTCAATGAATTTATTAAAAGTGGAGCAAACCTTATTGTTTTCCACATTGAAGCAATGGACAATAAAGAAGACACTTTAGTACTTATTCATCATATTAAAGAAAATGGTGTCCGAGTAGGAATAAGTATTAAACCAAATACACCAGTTGATACAATCCAAGATTATTTATCTTTATTAGATGTCGTTTTAGTCATGTCTGTTGAACCTGGATTTGGTGGGCAATCCTTTAAAGAAATTGCTTTAGCCAAAATTAAAGATTTAGATACTAGAAGAAAAGAAAATAATGATCGCTACTTAATTGAAGTAGATGGTGGAATCAACGAAACAACAGGAAAAAAATGTAAAGATGCAGGTGTTGATGTATTAGTTGCTGGAAGTTATATATTTAATAGTGATGATTATGCACAAAGGATTGCTTCTTTAAAATGAAAGCAGAATTAGCAAGAAAAAATAATACATGTATATTATTTTATAAAGAATCTTATATAAATAAAAACTGTAAAGAATACTCATAAATAAAATATGAGTATCTTTACAGTTTTTATATTATAATCCAAGTTTTGCTTTCATAGCAGCTAATTCATCTTCAACAGAAGCGTCACTACCGTTTGATGTATACTTATCAGCAAGAGTAGAAGCAGCACTTGTATGAGCGTTTAATTCTGCTTCTGCAGTAGCTGCATCAAGCATTTTTTCTGCTTTCTTTTCATAGCGTTCAAATGATTCCATAGAAGATTTTGCTTTATCTCCACCAGAAACAATTTTATTAATATGTTCTTGAGCTTTAGCAGAAGCAACTGTTGCTTTAATAGCATCTCTTCTTGCTTCTAATGTTTCGATATCGTTTACTAATTTATCATGCATTTGACGCATTTTATCAGCATTGGCATGAGTAAGTTCTTGTGTTTTTTTGTATGAAACAAGATTGCTTTCATATTGTTGTTTTTTAGCAATCAATGTTCTTGCATCATTTTCATTACCTGCTTTTAATGCGTTTTGTGCAGCAGCTGTATATTTAGTGATCTCTTCTTCACATTCTTTAACTTGTCGATCAGCACTTTTAGCATCAGCAATAATGTTTGCTGTTTCTTTTTTGACTTCAGCAAGATCTTCTCTTAAATCTCTTAATGTTTGATCAATCATTTTAGCTGGATCTTCACATTTGTCTAATAAGGCATTAATATTGCTTTTCATAATATCAGTAAATCTTGTTAAAATTCCCATAATTATTCTTTTCCTTCTTCATTTAAGTATTTATCTCTTAAATCATCAGATTTATCAAGAGGTGTTTTTAAAATTTCAATTGTTTCTTTTGCTTTTTCTTTATCACGTTTGAATTTCATACGTAAAATATAAATAATTCCACCGATAACAATGACAATACCTACAATAATACAAATAATTTTAATGATATCTTTAGAGGTTGTTGATTTTTTCATAATTGTTTTAGCTGTTGAATCGAATGTTTTTGTAAAAACATCTACAGTCGATAATGAACTATCTGTCCAATAACGATCTATGTAATTCCAAAAAATATCAATAGCTTCACTATCCATTACCGATGTGACTTGTTTACCATTGACATAAGCCATATAGCCTATTTCATTAGAATTCTGTTCCTCAAAGTAAACAAATAAGAAGGTATCTTCATTATCGATGTTTTCTGAATACCATGTTTGAGCATATTCATCTTTTTGATTATCACTTGTTAGGCTTTCATCATAACTTTTTAAATAAATATAAGGTTGAATTCCTGTTTTAGTGTAGAAGTTTTTAAGATTTTTAGAAAGCTTTGATTGATTTTCGATATAGCCTAGTTCATCTTTAATACAGTTATTATCATAAGCAACTGGATTTTCTATTTTTTCTCGATTAATAGTCGAAGTAACATCACTATGATCATTACTTATCATAAAAAAGCTAAAAATAATGATTGCAAAAATAATAATACAGGCAATTAATGTTCCTAAGCCACTCGATGAGTGTGTATAAGTATTTCTACGATAACCATAATAACCTCTTCTCGGTGGTCTTGGTGGGGGTTCATGGTGATAGCCACCTCCAAAAGATGGTCCTCTATTAAATGAAGAACCTCCTGTTGGTCTCCTTGATGAACTTCCAACATGGTGTCCACCACCTACACGACTACTTGAATGTCCTCCAGATGAACGATGACCTCCTCCACTAGTTCCAGGTCTTGGCATACTTTCACCTCTCTTTCTTTATTGAGTTTTATTATAAATATTATACATGAATCTTTTTAGAAAAGATATATTATAAAGATTTTAGTTCAATAAATGATAAAAAGTATAAATATAAAAAAGTATGTAATATTTATTGACACATAGGTTAGCTTATGCTAACATATAGTTGTAGTTAGCGAGGGATAACCCACAGAAAGGTTGAAGAGCTATGAAAAAGAAATTCAAGCGCAGCTTGATGGCTCTTGCTTTACAAATTAGTGTCATCGTTGCTGCAATACTATTCGTTTAATTGTCTTATGATTTATTTAACTTAAATTAGCCAAATTCCTTTTTCCTATCATAAGATTATTAAAGGAAGCAAAAGTTTGGTAAGATTACTTACCTTTTTTTGTTTATAAAATAAAAACTCTTCCTAGGAAGAGTTATTTTTGTTTCATGTGTTCTTTGATTTTATTCATTGTTTCAGTAGAAATAACATGTTCAATACGGCATGCATCATTAACAGCGGTATCGTGGGAAACACCAATACTTTCAAAAAATGAAGATAATGTGTCATGACGATCATAAATTGTGTTTGCTACTTCGGCACCTTTATCAGTTAATTCGATATAACCTTTACTATCTACGATAATATATTCATCTTTTTTTAATAAACCAATAGCACGAGAAACACTCGGTTTGGAATAATTAAGTTCTCTTGCAATATCAATAGAACGAACATCTTTATTCTTTTTCGATAAGACGAGAATCGTTTCTAAATACATTTCTCCTGATTCTTGTAAATTCATGCGCATCACCTCTTACTGTATTATATCATATTTTAACCGAGATAAGCAATGAATAAGCACATTGTAAATTGTTGAAAGAGGGTTGACATCTATTTTAAAATGAAGTATATTCTATTTGAAGTTAGATAAGTCTAACTATATTTTATATCTTATAGTTAGCAAATACTAATCAAATTAGCATAACCTAATGTGGTTAGCGAGGACAAATTCTTGAGGAGGTAAGTAAGATGCCGTTAACAATGTTAAACATAGGAGAAACCGGTAAAATCAAAAGAATTGGTGGGAACGAAGAAACGAGAAGATTTTTAAATAATCTTGGTTTTGTTGTTGGCACTGAAGTTTCTGTTGTTTCGGCAATCGGGGGAAATGTGATTGTTAATATCAAGGATTCTCGCGTTGCTATTAATGAAGATATGGCAAAACGTATCATGGTGTAGAAAAGGGGGAAGTGTTGTGAAACTTAATGAAGTAGAAGTTGGTAGCACTGTCACTGTTAAGAAAATTGAAGGTGATGGAGCTTACAAAAGACGTATTATGGATATGGGTATCACTAAAGGGGTAGAATTATATATTAGAAAAGTTGCTCCTCTTGGAGATCCTGTTGAAATTACTGTAAGAGGTTATGAATTATCAGTTAGAAAAAACGATGCACAATGTGTTGAAGTTGAATAACGGAGGGGGAAAGTTAAAAATGAATATTAAATTTGCGCTTGCAGGTAACCCTAACTGTGGTAAAACAACAATGTTTAACGCATTAACAGGTGCTAATCAATATGTTGGTAACTGGCCAGGTGTTACTGTAGAAAAGAAGGAAGGAAAAGTAAAAGGAAACAAAGAAGATAATATTACTGTTGTTGACTTACCAGGTATTTATTCTTTATCTCCTTATACATTAGAAGAAGTTGTCAGCCGTGATTTTCTTTTAAATGAAGATCCAGATGTCATCATTGACTTAGTTGACGCTACTAATATTGAAAGAAACTTATATTTAACAACTCAATTAATTGAAACTGGGGTTCCAGTAGTTGTTGCTTTAAATATGGCAGACTTAATTGAAAAAAGAGGTTTAAAAATTGACACTAAACGTTTATCAATGGTATTAGGATGTCCTATTATTGAAACTTCTGCTTTAAAAGGAACAGGTTTAAAAGAATTAATTGCTGAAGCTGTTAAAGTTGCTAAACAAAGCGAACATCAATTACCAGGAGCTATTTTCAGTGAAAAACTTGAAAAAGCAATTGATACTGTTGTTCCTACTTTATCTGAAACAATTGCTGCTAACAAAAAAAGATGGTATGCTGTTAAAGTTTTAGAAAATGATGAAAAAGTAATGAATCATATTGTTTTAGATGCTCAAGCTAAAACTACTATTGATGCATTAAGAAAAGATTTAGAAACTGAATTAGATGACGATATGGAAAGTATTGTTACTGATGGTCGTTATACTTATATTCAAAAAATAATTTCAACAACTGTTGAAAAACCAAAAGAAAAATTAACAATTTCTGACAAAATTGATAAAATTGTAACAAACAGATTCTTAGGAATTCCTATTTTCTTATTAATCATGTATATTGTTTACTATATTTCAGTTACAACTGTTGGGACATTCGTTACTGACTGGACAAATGATGTCTTTGTTGTAGCTATTCAAGATGCTGTATCTGGATTCTTAAGTTCAGTTGGAGCAAGTGGTTTATTATCTGCTGTTATCGTTGATGGTATCATCGGTGGTATTGGTGCAGTTATCGGATTCGCACCTCAAATGGCAATCTTATTCTTATTCTTATCAATCTTAGAAGATTGTGGTTACATGGTTCGTATTGCATTCGTCATGGATAGAGTATTTAGATATTTCGGTTTATCTGGGAAAAGCTTTATTCCATTATTAATTGGTTCTGGTTGTGGTGTTCCTGCTATTATGGCATCTAAAACAATCGAACAAGATAATGATAGACGTTTAACTATTATGACTGCTACATTTATTCCTTGTGGTGCAAAATTACCTGTTATCGCTTTATTAGGTGGAGTTATGGCTGGTAAAGTTGCTGGTTGGGAAGCTGGAGGAATGATTGCTCCTGCAATGTATTTCTTAGGTATTGTTGCTGTATTAGTTTCTGCTATTATCTTAAAGAAAACAAAACCATTCTCTGGTAAACCTGCTCCATTCGTAATGGAATTACCAGAATATCATATTCCTAGTGTTAAAACTGTATTATTACACGTATGGGAAAGATTAAAAGCATTCTTAATTAAAGCTGGTACAATCTTAGTTGTTGCTTGTATCGTTATTTGGTTCTTATCTACATTCGGATTTGAAGGTGGATCATTTGGTATGGTTGATGATACTGCTAATAGTTTAATCGCTGTTATTGGTAATGTTATTGCTCCAATCTTTGCTCCACTTGGATTTGGTAACTGGCAATCAGTTGCTTCATCATTAACTGGATTCTCAGCTAAAGAAGCAATCGTTTCTACAATGGGTGTATTAGCTAATGTTGCTGGAGATACTGAAGATGCTGTTAACGTTGCTGCTGGTGTAGCTCAATGGTTCCCAACTGCAATGGCTGCATTATCATTCTTAATCTTTAACTTATTAGATTCACCATGTTTAGCTGCTATTTCAACAATGGCTAACGAATTGAATGATAGAAGATGGTTCTGGTTTGCAATTATCTTCCAAAATGTATTTGCTTACGCTGTTTCATTAATGGTATATCAAATTGGTTCATTAGTATTATATGGAACATTTGGATTCTGGACAGTTGTTGCATTCGTTGTTCTTGCATTCATGTTATACATGTTATTTAGACCTGATCCATATAAAGATCAAAAAGTTTATTCTACAAGATCAGTTGAAGCATAATAAAATCCGGAATTACTCCGGATTTTTATAAATTAAAGGAGGTATTATTATGGCTAATGTGATTATTGTTTTATTAATTGTTACCTATTGTGCATGGGTCATCTATACACATTTCTTTAGAAAGAAAGATGGACATAAGTGTAGTGGTATTTGTGCAGGGTGTAGTCAATGTTCATCTCCTTTAGATGATTATTATAGAGATCAAAAGAAAATGAAAGAGAGACATAATCATGGGTAATGTAAGTGGTTCGACTTTCTATATGTTTTTAGGAGTACTTGTTATTTATTTAATAGGTGTTTCTATTTACACACTTGTTCAAAAAATTAAGAAGAAAAGAAAATAACAGGAGGTAATTATGGCTAATGTTATTATCGTTCTTATATTAGTGGTGGTTGTTGGTATTGCTTTAAAATCAACAAGAAAACACATGAAGGGTGAAAGTTCTTGTTGTGGCGGTGGTGGAGAAATCTATCAAGCTTTAGAAGATAAAAAATTAGACAATCCAATTATTAAAGAAAAAGTATTTAAAATTAAAGGTATGACTTGTCAGCATTGTGTGGCTAATGTAACACGTGCAATTAATGCTATTGAAGGCGTAAGTTCACAAGTGAACTTAAAAAAAGAAGAAGCACATGTTGTCTATGATCGAGATGTTGATGATCAAGTGATTATATCTGCTGTCAAACAAGCAGGATATGATGTTATTTAGGGAAGAAGAAATTCTTCTCTTTTTTTATAAAACGATTGATATTCATGTCTATACATGGTACATTTAATATGTATAGACAAGATATAATTGTTGCGATTAAAAGTTAAAGAAATACACATCTCATACACCAAGCACTCCAAATTCTTTAATAATGTCTATATATAATGAAGTATCTAAAAAGAGGATTTCAAAAATCCTCTTTTTTTACCAATATTTGGTATTGCTTTTTGTTTGAATATTATATTTAGGTGTATGTGGATATTTTTCAATAGATTTGTTGTTTTTGATAGACCAAGCTTTTGCTGGAAGCGTTAAAAGCTGTGGACATTTTAATTCACCATCTAGTGGTTTAATGAGGGAAATGATATCATGATAATATTTATTACCATTTGTAAGAACATAAGCTCTTTGATTTAAGAAATCTTCCTCATTAAATTGTTCTTGATTGATACTATGTTCATAGATTTCTTTACGATCTAATTCATATAGAAATTCAGACATTAAATCATGAAAATCAAAAATATATTGATCTTTATGATTTACTAAAAAATTAATAATTGGTTCAAAAACTTCATCTGTATTTTCACTATCCCAATAACCTTTTTTTAATATTCCCCAAAAAGAATTTTTAAACATTTTCATCACCATATCCATTCTATAGGATAATGAACAAGATATCAAGGACTCCCTTTTCTAAACCAATAAACAATCCCTGTTTCATCAATATTTCCATAGATAGGATTAATAGCGATAGCATTTAATTTAGATGTTAATTTATACCAACTTTCTTTTTTGATTTCTTTATTTAAAAAATTAATCGCCACTTCTTTAGCAAGTACTTTTTCCTGACTGTTTTCTATTTTTCGATTATCATCATAGCCTACCCAACCATTAATGAGGATATTAGGATTATAAGCAACAATCAAATTATCATAATCTGTACTTCCTGTTTTACAGGCAACTTTATATTTGGTTTGATAATTTTCCATTGTTGCATTTAAATAAGTTGAAAATTGTTTATTAAAGGTTCCTGTTAATAATTGATTGAGGATTAAACAGCTTTCTTTGTTCAAATTTTGAATTCTTTGATTTTTATGTTGATAAATAGTTTTTCCTTGATGATCAACGATTTTTTCAATGGTATAAAGATGTTGATATTTACCACCAGAAGCAATATTACAGTAGATATTTGAAAGATTATAAATGTTTGTATTAACTGTTCCAAGCGCTAAAGAGGCGTTGTTTTTAGCGTTGATTCCATAGGATTTAAGAAAATCTCTAAGATTTTCTGTACCTAAAAATAAATGTGTTTTTACAGCATAAATATTATCGCTGACAGCAATAGCTTGAGCAAGTGTGATTTCTTGATAAGCATATTTTTGATGAAAATTAGCAGGAGAGTAAGTTGTATTGTTACTTAATTTAAAGGTCGTTGGTTCGCATAGAAAACGTGTAGAGGGGTTAAATCCGTTTTCTAAGGCTAAATAATAGAGAAAAGGTTTCGCTGTACTTCCTATTTGTCTAGAAGCATGTATTGCACGATTATATTGAGAATTAGCGTAATCTTTACCACCAATCAAGGCTTGTAATTGATTGGTTTTAGGATTTGCAACCGTAAAAGCGCATTGTAGATCACCTTGTATTTTCTTTTCTTTAATAATATCATTTAAAGTATTTTGATATTCACTGTTAAAAGAAGTATAAATATTTAATCCTTTATTTAAATATTGATTATTATAAAAACCTAATTCCTCTAATTCTTCTAAAACAGTATCCTTATAATAATAAGTAGACATATTTTCATTAAGTGAATGTTCACTTGCTAAATTAAGAGTTTGTTTTTGAGTGGCCTCTAAAATACTTTGAGTAATCATTTGATTATCATACATAGCTTTTAAAACAAGACTTTGTCTTTGTTTAGCTCTTTCTTTGTTTAAAATTGGTGAATAATATTGGGGACCATTGACAACCCCTGCTAACATGCTTGCTTCATTTAAAGTCAATTCTTTTGCTTTTTTACCATAGAAATACTGGGAAGCATTTTCAATGCCATAAATTCCATGTCCAAAATAGACATTATTGATATAACCTTCTAAAATTTCCTTTTTTGATAAATGCGTTTCTAATTGTAAAGTAAAAAAAGCTTCTTTTACTTTACGAGACCAAGTCTTTTCATTTGTTAAATAAAGAAGACGAGCGTATTGTTGGGTTATTGTGCTAGCACCTTGAGAAGTTTTCCTTTTTAGGACATTTGTTTTTATTGCCCGGGAAATTCCGACATAATCAAACCCATGATGACTATAAAAACGTTTATCTTCAATAGCAACAATTGCTTTTAAAAAATAAGGACTAACATCATCAATTGAAACATATTGCCCACTATAATTATTGACACTTTGATAAAAAATCTTATTTTGATCATCATAAAGCTTTATGTAACGATCTTTATTAAGTTCAGGTTTTCCTACACAAAAGGCAATAACATACATCAATAAAAGAAATGTGAAGAAAAATATAAAACAATAAAGAATTCTTTTTATAAACTGTCTCATTTTATCACCGATTTTATTCTTGCCATTTTATGTTATAATATGCACGGTGATAGAATGAAAAAGAATATTAAAGTAAATTATAAGAGTATATTTAAATATGATGATCATCATGAAACAGTTCAATTTAAAAGTGATGGAATCTATGAAAAAGGATTTGATAAAGAGAAATTTACTTTCTATAACAATGATCAAAAGATAGAAATTATTTTAAAAGGTAAAGAAATGACATTAGCTAATGGACCTTCTTTATTAAATCTTTCTTATCATAGAAAGATAGGAAATCATTATCATACAGATTATGGGATGATAGAACTCTTTACAGAACTTATTACAATGGAACATGATCGTTATTTAAAAGTGAAGTATATTTTAAGTGATGAGCATCAACAATTAAGTGAAGTTTACGTGATGATGAAATATGATTTTTATGGAGAAGAAAATGAAGCAATCTAAGAAGTTATTAACGAATAAAATATTATTTTCAGGTTTATTGATTTTAATTCAATTAATTATTGTTTTTGTTGCCTTTTTGACGATTCATAGATCATCTAGATTTTTTGTCTATTTGTTCAAGCTTATTAGCGTTCTTGCTGCTTTATATATTATAAATAAGGATGATGCAAGTGCTTATAAGATTACCTGGCTTGTTTTAATAGCTGCTGTACCTTTTGTAGGTGGTGTTCTTTATGTATTTTTAGGAGATAAAAAACCAAGTCAAAGGTTACAATTTGCTTTTTTAAAACAAATAAAGAATCAACGTATTATTGAAAATGATATTATAGAAGAAGTAGCTGATCCTTATATTAAAGGACAAATGAATTATTTAAATCAACAAAGATATCCTACTTATTATGGACAAGATCTTAAATATTTTTCATTAGGTGATGATGCTTTTGAACCTTTATTGGAATCTTTAAGAAATGCGAAAAAATTCATTTTTATGCAATTTTTTATTGTTGATGAAGGAAAAATGTTGAAAAGTGTTTTAGATATTCTTAAAGAAAAAGTTAAAGAAGGCGTAGAAGTGAGATTTATGTATGATGATGTAGGATCACTTACGATGTTGCCTCGTCATTATGATCGTCAACTTGAAAAAATGGGCATAAAGAGTGTGGCATTTAATCCTTTTATACCTGTTTTATCTTTAGCGATGAATAACCGTGATCATAAAAAGATCGTGGTGATTGATGGTGAAATAGGCTTTAGTGGTGGATTTAATTTAGCAGATGAATATATTAATCAAAGAGTTAAATATGGGCATTGGAAGGATTCTGGGTTAATGATTCATGGTCCTGCTGTTAATTCGCTTACGAAGATGTTTTTAGAATCATGGAATGTAGCAAGAAATACAGAAGAAGATTATGAAAAGTATTATGTGCGCTCTCAGCAAAAATTTGAGGTAGATGGCTATGTAACTCCTTATGGAGATTCTCCTTTAGATGATGAAAATGTAGGTGAAAATGTTTATTTAAACATGATCAATCAAGCGTATGATTATTTATATATTACAACACCTTATTTGATCTTAGATGATAACTTACAAACAGCATTGATCAATGCTGCTAAAAGAGGAGTCGACGTACGCATCATTACACCAGGAATACCAGATAAAAAAATTGTTTTTAGAGTTACACGTTCATATTATCAAACATTGATCAAACATGGTATTCGTATTTATGAGTATACTCCTGGATTTATTCACGCTAAAAACTTTTTAGTGGATGATAAATGTGCAACAGTAGGGACAATTAATTTAGATTATCGTAGTTTATATCTTCATTTTGAAAATGGAATTTATTTATATAACAATAAAATATTAAAAGATATTAAGGAAGATTTTTTAGCGACAGTAGAAAAGTCTCATGAAATTACCTTGGATGAAGTTGTAACTGGTAAATTTATGGGTTGGTTTGAAGCAATTTTACGTGTAATTGCTCCATTACTTTAGGTAAAAAACATTGACTTTATGCACTCTTAATGGTAACGTATAAACGATTAAATATCTTTTTTAAGGAGGTAAAAAATGGCTGTAAATAAAATTGAAATTGCATTAAAAGAAGCACTAAAAAAAGCAATGGTTAAATGCAATTTTGTAGAAGATTATGAAATAGATCAAATCACAATAGAAATACCAAAAGAAAAAAGTCATGGTGATTATTCAACAAATATCGCTATGCAACTTACAAGATTACTTAGAAAGAATCCAAGAATGATTGCAGAACAATTAATCGAAGCAATTGATAAAGAGGAAGCAAATATTGATTCTATTGAAATTGCTGGTCCAGGATTCATCAATATGTTTATGAAAAAAGATGCTTTAACTTCTATTATTAAAGAAGTATTAGCAGAAAAAGATGATTATGGAAAAAGTGATGCAGGAAAAGGAATTAAATATAATGTTGAATTCGTTTCTGCCAATCCAACAGGAGATTTACATTTAGGACATGCTAAAGGGGCAGCAGTAGGAGATAGTATTTGTCGTATTATGTCAGCTGCAGGATATGATGTTACAAGAGAATATTATATTAATGATGCAGGAAATCAAATTTATAATTTAGCTTTATCTTTATATGCAAGATATAGAGAAGCTTTTGGTTTAGATTTTGAATTACCTGAAGATGGATATCATGGTCAAGATATTAAAGATATCGCTGTTAAAATCAAAGAAGAAGTTGGCGATAAATATTTAAATGCAGATCATGATGAAATGATTGCTTTCTTTAGAAAAGAAGGAACTAAATTTGAATTACAAAAAATTAAAGATATTTTAGCGGAATTTAGAGTTCATCATGATGTTTGGTTCTCTGAAACTTCTTTATATGAAGAAAATAAAGTAGTTCCTACAATTGAAAAATTAAAAGAAAAAGGATTTACTTATGAACAAGATGGTGCTTTATGGTTTAAATCAACTGAATTTGGAGATGATAAAGACCGTGTCTTAATTAAATCTGATGGAAGTTATACTTATTTAACTCCTGATATTGCTTATCATTTAAATAAATTAGATAGAGGTTATGAATATTTAGTAGATTTATTAGGAGCAGATCATCATGGTTATATCAATCGTATGAAAGCTGCTATTCAAGCTTTAGGTTATAATAGTGATCAATTAAATATTGATATTCTACAAATGGTAAGAATGATGGAAAATGGTGAAGTTGTTAAAATGTCTAAACGTACAGGAAATGCAATCACTATTAAAGATTTAATTGATGATATTGGTGTTGATGCAACTCGTTATTTCTTTGCCGCTAAAGCAGCCAATACACCTTATGATTTTGATTTAACATTAGCTAAATCTAAATCAAATGATAACCCTGTTTATTATGCACAATATGCTCATGCAAGAATGTGTTCAATTTTAAGACAAGCTAAAGAAAATGATATTACAATTGCAGATCATTTTGAATTACTTGTAAATGATAAAGAAATGGCTTTATTAAAACATATTAATGAATTTAGAAATGAAATTGCGGATAGTGCAAAATCAAGAAGTCCACATAAAATCGCAAATTATATTCAAAGACTTGCACAATTATTCCATAGTTTCTATAATGATTGTTATGTAATAGATAAAGAAAATATTGAATTATCAATGCAACGTTTAGCTTTAGTAGAAGCAACACGTATTACATTAAAAAATGCATTAAACTTAATTGGTGTTGAAGCACCTGAAAAAATGTAAGGAGAGATAAAGATGGATAAAAATAGATCAATGGTTGATGTCGCTTATGAATTAATGTCTAAAAAGAAAAAAGCAGTTAATTTCTATAAATTATGGCAAGAAGTAAGTGAAGTTAAAGGTTTTGATGAAGAAGAAAAAAATGAAAAAGAATCTTTATTCTATACAAACATCACTTTAGACGGACGTTTTATTACAGTTGGTGAAAATAACTGGGATTTACGTTCTCGTCATAAATTTGATGAAGTACACATTGACATGAATGATATCTATACTGATGAAGATGAAGAATCTGAAGAAGTAGAAGATGATGTTGATAGTACAATCGAAGATGATTACAATAACTAAGAGGCAATGCCTCTTTTTTAATAAAATCCTTGCTTTCAAATAAAAGTAGATATTCTTATTAATGAAAGGATTATTTTATGAATAAACGACAAACAAAGATTTTAGAATTACTCACACAAAATAAAAAAGTAGAAGTTACAAAACTTTCTGAATTACTAGGAGTTTCACAAGTTACAATTCGTAAAGATTTAGATGCTCTTTCAGAAAGTGGTATGTTAATTAGAGAACATGGGTATGCTACTCTTAATAAAAGTGATGATATGAATATTCGTCTTGCTTATCATTATGAACAAAAACAAAAAGTAGCTAAAAAAGCAGTAGAATCGATTCAACATGGTGAAACAATTATGCTTGAATCAGGTTCATGTTGTGCTCTAGTAGCCTTAGAAATTGCAAAGACAAAAAAAGATGTCACACTGATTACCAATTCTGCATTTATTGCAGATTATATTCGTAAACATACAGCTATTAAAATTATTTTATTAGGTGGAGAATATCAACATGAATCTCAAGTGATGGTAGGACCAATGATGAGAAAATGTGCAGAAGCATTTTTTGTGGATAAACTCTTTATTGGAACAGATGGTTTTAGTATTGATACAGGATTTACAGGAAATGATTATATGCGTTGTGAAGCTGTTAAAGATATGGCAAGACAAGCAAGTCATGTTATTATTGTTACTGAATCAGATAAGTTTCATCAAAAAGGAGTTTCTAATTTAATTGATTTACATCAAGTATCATGTATTTATACAGATCAAGGAATTCCTCAAGAAGTTGAAGAATATTTTAAAGAAAAACATATACAAGTTGAGAAAGTTTGATCCTAAGGTATCCTTAGGATTTTTTGTAGCAAAAATGTAAAGGAAAGTTGCTGGTGATAAGAAGTAAGAATGTTATAATTTTTCTAGGAGGTGACAGTAATGCTTAATGAAAAGATAGTGTATTATAGAAAGAAAAACATGCTTACGCAAGAAGAACTAGCATATCAATTAAATGTTTCAAGACAAACAGTTACAAAATGGGAAACAGGAACTATTTATCCTAATATTGAGTATTTAATAAAACTTTCAAATCTTTTTGGTGTTTCAATAGATTATTTAGTTAAAGAAGATGATTGTTTAACATTAGAAACTCATAAAATTGAAATAAGTGAACTTGCATGCTTTCTTGTAAAAGCCAAAAAGGCAACGTATGCAAATAAAACAAATAAAGTCAATTCTTCAAGAAAAGAGTCTCATGATTATTCATATCAAGAGAATAATTATACTTATTTAGATTCCTTCTTTGGTGCGGAAAATTTTAGTGGACAAGAAATTGTTTATAAAGATGAAAAAGCATGTTGGTCTATGAATTACTATGGAAGGGTTATAGAGGAAAACTTTAATGGTGATTTTTTAAAAGAAGCTTTATTACAAGTTGATGAAGAATTGCCTTTTAGAGGTCCTTTATTTTATCAAAAAGGGGAGTATCTTTACTTGTTACGTATTCAAGGAAAAATTGATTTTTTTCAGGGTGTTGAAGAAATATATTATCAAACATATAAAGTTTATGAAGGATTTATACAAGGCGGAATTGTGAAATAAATAATGACAAATATTTTAAATAAATTTTAATATACTCTTAATGAAGAATGATTATTTCTAAAACAGGAGAGAGTATATGAAAAATTTAGAAAATAAAAATATCTTAAATGTAGAAAAGAATAATAAAAAACAAAGTGTTTTTGGTAATTCTGAAGTAGTATTAAATATTTTGTATAATACGTATATAAAGAGTCAACTTCATAAAAAATAAAAAGCTATCTGTAAGTAAATAGATAGCTTTTTATATCTAAAAGAAACAATCAATACCTTTATCTAAAAAGATTTGTTGGTAATCTTTCAAGTCTTCTTCATGATATGCTTGATAAGTTTTTAAAGTATATTCTTTATTTAATAAGTCATATTTCTTTTCACCAAATTGATGAAAAGGAAGAAGTTGTACCTTTTGAATGTTTGATACTTTTAATAATTCACTTATTCCTTCAGCATCTTCTAAAGAATCATTAAAATCAGGAATAACAGGAATGCGTGGTAAAACATTAAGTTGATGTTGAATAGCCCATTGAAGATTTTCAACAATTAAATCATTATAAACACCTGTTCCTTCAAAATGTTGAAGTCGATTATAATGTTTTACATCAAAAAGTAAAAGATCAAATAAAGGTGCTAATTTTTGAAATGTTTCTTTTTGGATATATCCCGTTGTTTCAATAGCAACATGTAAATTCTTTTCTTTAAGAGATAAAACAAGCTCTTCTAGAAATTCAGGTTGTGCCATACCTTCACCTCCAGAGATAGTTACACCACCATTAGATTCTTCATAAAAATCAATATCTTGCATGCAGACATCCACAATTTCTTGGATTTCTTTAAAGTATCCTTCATGACTTAATGCTTTAGTTGGACAATGATTGACACATTGTAGACAGCCAATACATTTATCATGATTAAAGATCATATGGTTTTCTTTTTCAGTAATTGCTTGTTTTGGGCAGTTAAGTAAACATTTCTTACAATGAACACATTTTTCAAAGTCATAAAGTATTTGTAGCTTATGTAATTGGGATTCAGGATTTGAACACCATTTACATTTTAAAGGACAGCCTTTAAAGAAAACGGTCGTACGAATACCTGGACCATCATGGATACTAAATTTTTGTATATTAAATATTAATCCTTTTTCCATAGTTTTTCTCCTCGTTAATATCCTAACATATCTTTTTATAAGTTTCAAATGAAACCAAAATTGTTTATTTATGAAAATAATATTGACTTATTTTTTGCTTATTATATAATTTAATTGCAAAAGAAAGATTTAAAACTTACGAATGAAAGCTGAGGGAAGAAAAATGAAAAATAGTGAACACTTTGGTGAACTTACATCAAGAATGAATCATTTTAGAGAAGAAGTCTTAGATAAAAAACCATATATCTGTGCAAAAAGAGCACTCCTTGCGACAGAGGCATATAAAGAACATTTAAATGAACCGCCAATTATGAAAAGAGCGTATATGTTAAAAAACATCTTAGAAAAGATGCCTATTTATATTGAAGAAGATACTTTGATTGTAGGAAATCAAGCTTCATCAAATAGAGATGCACCCATCTTTCCAGAATATACAATGGAATTTGTGATGAATGAACTTGATCTATTTGAAAAAAGAGATGGAGATATTTTCTATATTACTGAAGAAACAAAAGATGAATTAAGATCTATTGCACCATTTTGGGAAAATAATAATTTAAGAAGTAAAGGAGGCGCTTTGCTTCCAGATGAAGTGAGTGTTTATATGGAAACAGGTTTCTTTGGAATGGAAGGAAAGCTTAATTCTGGAGATGCGCATTTAGCGGTAGATTATCAACAAGTTTTACAAAAAGGTTTAAAAGGATATGAAGAAAGAGTTAAAGATTTAAAAGAAAAACTTGATTTATGTATGCCTGAAAATATTGATAAATATCAATTTTATAAAGCTGTTTTAATTGTCATTGATGCAGTTAAAATATTTGCAAGACGTTACAGTGATCTTGCTTTAGAACTTGCAGAAAGTACTGATGGGAAACGAAAAGAAGAATTAGAAGAAATTGCACGTATTTGTAAGAAAGTTCCTTATGAAAAAGCAGAAACTTTCTATGAAGCGATTCAATCAACATGGTTTATTCAATTAATTCTACAAATTGAATCGAATGGGCATTCTTTATCTTATGGACGTTTTGATCAATACATTTATCCTTACTATAAACATGATAAAGATTTTCATAATATAACAGAAGAACAAGCTATTGAATTATTAGATAACTTATGGATCAAAACTCTAACAATCAATAAGGTGCGTTCACAAGCCCATACTTTTTCAAGTGCCGGAAGTCCAATGTATCAAAATGTAACCATTGGTGGACAAACACCTGATAAAAAAGATGCAACGAATGAACTTTCATATTTAGTATTAAAATCGGTTGCCCAAACACGTTTACCACAACCAAACTTAACAGTGCGATATCATAAAAATATGCCAAAAGCTTTTTTGGATGAAGCTATTGAAGTTATGAAACTTGGTACAGGAATGCCTGCATTCAATAATGACGAAATCATTATTCCATCATTTATCGAAAAGGGTGTCAAAGAAGAAGATGCGTATAACTATTCAGCGATTGGTTGTGTTGAAACAGCAGTTCCTGGTAAATGGGGTTATCGTTGTACAGGGATGTCTTATATGAACTTCCCACGTATTTTATTAATGGCAATGAATGATGGGGTAGATATGACTTCTGGAAAACGATTCTTTGAAGGTGGTGGTTACTTTAAAGATATGGCATCTTATGATGAACTCTTTAAAGCGATTGAAAAAGGAATGCGTCATTTGACACGTATGTCAGTGATTGTTGAAAATGCGATTGATTTAGCACTTGAAAGAGATGTTCCTGATGTTTTATGTTCAGCCTTGACAGAAGATTGTATTGGTCGTGGAAAAACAATCAAAGAAGGTGGCGCTGTTTATGATTTTATTTCAGGGTTACAAGTAGGAATTGCGAATATGGCAGATAGTCTTGCAGCTATTAAAAAACTTGTCTTTGAAGAAAGAAAAATCACACCTGAAGAATTATGGAATGCTATTTTAGATGATTATACAAGTGAAGAAAGTCAAAGAATTCAAGAAATGTTAATTAATGATGCACCTAAGTATGGTAATGATATTGATGAAGTCGATCAATTAGTAGTTGATGTTTATAATATTTATATTGATGAAATGAAAAAATATCCAAATACTCGTTATGGAAGAGGTCCAATCGGTGGGATTCGTTATGCTGGTACTTCAAGTATTTCTGCCAACGTTGGACAAGGTTATGGCACAATGGCTACTCCAGATGGAAGAAAAGCACATACACCTCTTGCTGAGGGATGTTCACCAGCTCATGCGATGGATAAAAAAGGACCAACTGCTGTGTTTAAATCTGTTTCTAAATTACCAACACATGAAATTACTGGTGGTGTTTTATTAAATCAAAAGGTAACACCTCAGTTATTATCGAAAGAAGAAAATAAAGAAAAGATTGAAATGTTGATTAAAACTTTCTTCAATCGATTAAAAGGTTATCATGTTCAATACAATGTTGTTTCTAAAGAAACATTATTAGATGCCCAAGCACATCCTGAAAAGCATAAAGATTTAATTGTTCGTGTTGCTGGATATTCCGCATTCTTTAATGTGTTATCAAAAGCAACACAAGATGATATTATTGGAAGAACTGAACAAACATTATAGGAGAAAAGAAAATGGAATTTATAATTGATACAGTAAACTTAGAAGATATAA
>ERZ857693.916-NODE-916-length-41746-cov-4.153702_pt1 | contig 41746 bp, 29 predicted proteins | sample MGYA00519765_ERZ857693 | MGnify/ENA primary metagenome ERZ857693 (study PRJEB31778, sample SAMEA3449354) | human gut metagenome | biome: human gut; feature: human-associated habitat; material: faeces | place: United Kingdom | collected 2010/2012 ... | reverse complement strand
AATGTAATAAAAATATTATATATCTTAAAAGGTTATTCTGTCAACGAAATAAAAAATTTGACTTTAAATCCAGATACATTTTAAAGGTATGTAGAATCGAGCTAAGATGTAAAAGTACAGAACAAACATTCGATTTAGTTCTGTACTTTTTTTCTCCTGAATGATATACTATACAAGTAACAATACTAAGAAAACAACTACTATTTCTAAAATATCACCGCTAAATTAGAGCGCTCAGGAGAAATTACATGGATCATTTTGAATTAGTATCACAATACAACCCAACTGGCGACCAGCCGCAGGCAATTAAAGAGCTGGTCGAAGGCTTCAAAGAAGGAAACCAGTGTCAGACGTTGCTTGGCGTTACTGGATCTGGTAAGACATTTACCATGGCGAATGTCATTCAACAGATGAACAAGCCGACATTGATTATTGCACATAATAAGACGCTGGCTGCGCAGCTGTATGGGGAATTCAAAGAGTTCTTTCCAAATAACGCAGTGGAATATTTTGTCTCCTACTACGACTATTATCAGCCGGAAGCATATGTTCCATCTTCAGACACATATATTGCCAAGGATTCGTCCATCAATGACGAGATTGATAAGCTTCGACTCTCCGCAACTATGTCACTGATGGAGCGAAGAGATGTGATCATTGTTGCAAGTGTATCTTGTATCTATGGGCTGGGTAACCCGGTAGATTACCAGAACATGGTAGTTTCTTTGCGTCCTGGTATGATCAAAGATCGTGATGAAGTAATGGCAAAGCTGATTGAGATCCAGTATGATCGTAATGATATGGATTTCCACCGTGGTACATTTCGTGTGCGTGGAGATGTTTTGGAAATCATTCCGGCATATGAGAGTGACACAGCGATTCGTGTGGAATTCTTTGGAGACGAGATAGACAGGATCTCAGAGATTGATATTTTGACAGGAGAAGTGAAGGACGAACTGAAACATGTAGCAATCTTTCCGGCATCTCATTACGTGGTTGACCGTGAGAATATCAAGCGTGCGGTGGCAGATATTGAAGAAGAATTAGAAGAACGTGTCAAAGAGTTTAAGAGAAATGATAAGCTTTTAGAGGCACAGCGTATTGCGGAGCGAACGAATTTTGATATTGAGATGCTTAAGGAGACTGGATTTTGTTCCGGAATTGAGAATTATTCCAGACATTTGGCAGGACTTCGACCGGGACAGGCTCCGTATACATTGATCGATTATTTCCCGGATGATTTTATTATGATGATTGATGAGTCACATAAGACAATCCCGCAGATTGGTGGAATGTATCATGGAGACCAGTCGAGAAAGCAGACATTGGTAGATTATGGATTCCGTCTGCCATCTGCGAAGGATAACCGTCCACTTAACTTTGATGAGTTTGAAAGTAAGATCAATCAGGTGATGTTTGTATCTGCGACACCGGGAGAATATGAGAAGGATCATGAACTTCTTCGAGCAGAACAGGTAATCCGCCCGACAGGACTTCTTGATCCGGAAGTTGAAGTGCGACCGGTAGAAGGACAGATTGATGATCTGATCGGTGAAGTGAACAAAGAGATCAGTAAGAAGAATAAAGTCCTTGTCACAACGCTGACAAAGCGCATGGCAGAAGATTTGACAGATTATATGCGTGAAGTAGGAATCCGTGTAAAATATCTTCATTCGGATATTGATACGCTTGAACGTACGGAAATCATCCGAGATATGCGTCTGGATGTGTTTGATGTGTTGGTTGGGATCAACCTCTTGAGAGAAGGACTTGATATTCCTGAGATCACTCTTGTTGCAATCCTTGATGCAGATAAAGAAGGATTCCTTCGTTCAGAGACTTCGCTGATTCAGACAATCGGTCGTGCAGCGCGTAATGCAGAAGGACATGTAATCATGTATGCAGATAAGATTACAGAATCAATGCAGCTGGCGATCGATGAGACACAGCGTCGTCGTGAGATTCAGATGAGATACAATGAAGAGCATGGAATCACGCCCAAGACGATTCAGAAGTCAGTGCGTGATCTGATCAGTATCTCTAAAAAGGTTGCGGCAGAAGAGATGCGGCTTGAAAAAGATCCGGAGTCCATGAGCCAGAAAGAACTGGAGAAACTGATCGCGGATCTGACGAAACAGATGAAGAAGGCAGCAGCGGAATTGAACTTTGAGGCAGCGGCAGAGCTTCGTGATAAGCTTGTTGAATTAAAAAAGATGCTCAATGATATGGAATAGGAGATTACAAAATGGGTAAGAAAATGGACGCCAGACAGTACATTAAGATACGAGGCGCGAATGAAAATAACCTGAAGAATATAGATGTAGATATCCCAAGAAATGAACTGGTTGTTTTGACTGGACTTAGCGGTTCTGGAAAATCTTCCCTTGCATTTGATACAATTTATGCAGAAGGACAGAGACGTTATATGGAATCACTGTCTTCCTATGCAAGACAGTTTCTTGGTCAGATGGAGAAACCGGATGTAGAAAGTATCGAAGGGCTTTCACCTGCAATTTCTATCGATCAGAAATCAACGAACCACAATCCACGTTCCACAGTTGGAACTGTTACGGAGATTTATGATTATTTTCGATTATTATATGCGAGAGTTGGAATTCCGCATTGCCCGAAATGTGGTCGTGAGATTGCAAAACAGTCTGTAGATCAGATGGTGGATCAGATCATGGCGCTTCCGGAGAGAACGAAGATACAGCTTTTGGCACCTGTTGTACGTGGAAGAAAAGGAACACATGCAAAGCTTTTCGAACGTGCAAAAAAGAGTGGATATGTTCGTGTTCGTGTGGATGGCAATATGTACGAACTTTCGGAAGAGATTATATTGGATAAGAATATTAAGCACAATATTGAGATTATTGTAGATCGTCTTGTAGTAAAACCTGGAATTGAAAAACGACTGACAGATTCTGTCGAAAATGTACTTGAGCTCGCAGAAGGTCTGCTTCTTGTAGATGTGATCGATGGAGAGCCAATGAATTTCAGTCAGAGTTTTTCCTGTCCTGTCTGTGAGATCAGTATTGATGAGATTGAACCACGCAGTTTTTCTTTTAACAATCCATTTGGTGCTTGCCCGGAATGTTTTGGACTTGGATACAAAATGGAATTTTCAGAAGAACTGATGATTCCGGATCCGTCGTTGTCTATTAATCAAGGTGCGATTGCAGTTTTAGGATGGCAGTCCTGTACAGACAAGAGCAGCTTCACACGTGCAATTCTGGATGCACTTTGTAAAGAATATCATTTTGATCTGGACACACCTTTTGAGGACTATCCGAAAGAAATCCATGATGTTTTGATTTATGGAACAGATGGAAAAGAAGTGAAGGTTTATTATAAAGGTCAGAGAGGCGAAGGGATTTATCCGGTTGCATTTGAAGGATTGATCAAGAATGTGGAACGTCGTTACCGTGAGACAGGTTCTCAGACGATGAAAGCAGAATATGAGACATTTATGAATATTACACCATGTTCAGCCTGTAAAGGACAGCGCTTGAAGCCGGGGGCTTTAGCTGTAACAGTTGGAGATAAGAATATTTCAGAAGTGACAACACTTTCTATAGAACGTCTTCAGAAATTTTTAGATGAACTTCAATTGACAGAGACACAGCAGTTGATTGGTAATCAGATTCTGAAAGAGATTAAAGCAAGAATCAGTTTTTTGATGGATGTCGGTCTGGATTATCTGACGCTTGCGCGTGCGACAGGAACACTTTCCGGTGGAGAAGCACAGAGGATTCGACTTGCAACACAGATTGGATCAGGTCTGGTCGGAGTTGCATATATTCTGGATGAGCCGAGTATCGGACTTCATCAAAGAGATAATGATAAACTTCTTGCGACGCTGAAACATCTGCGTGATCTTGGAAATTCATTGATTGTAGTAGAACATGATGAAGATACGATGCTGGCAGCGGATTATATAGTAGATATCGGTCCGGGGGCAGGAGAACATGGCGGTCAGGTTGTTGCTGTGGGAAATGCACAGGAAATTATGAAAAATCCAAATTCTGTCACAGGAGCGTATTTGAGTGGAAAAATCAGGATTCCGGTTCCGACAGAAAGAAAGAAGCCGACAGGTTATCTGAAGGTAGTCGGTGCACAAGAGAATAATCTCAAGAACATTGATGTAAAATTCCCTTTGGGAGTTATGACTTGTGTAACGGGAGTGTCTGGATCGGGGAAAAGTTCTCTTGTGAATCAGATTTTATATAAAAGACTTGCAAGAGACTTGAACCGGGCAAGAACAATCCCCGGAAAACATAAGAGAATAGAAGGGCTAGAGCAGGTTGACAAAGTGATTAATATCGACCAGTCACCAATCGGAAGGACGCCACGGTCAAATCCTGCCACTTATACAGGCGTGTTTGATTTGATCCGAGATTTGTTTGCAGGAACGCCGGATGCAAAAGCACGTGGATACAAGAAAGGACGGTTTAGCTTTAATGTAAAAGGGGGACGTTGCGAAGCATGTGCAGGAGACGGAATCCTGAAAATCGAGATGCATTTTCTTCCGGATGTTTATGTTCCATGTGAGGTCTGTGGTGGAAAGCGTTACAATCGTGAGACTCTGGAAGTACGCTATAAAGGGAAAAATATTTATGATGTATTGAATATGACAGTGGAAGAAGCGGTAGATTTCTTCGAAAACGTGCCAAGTATTCGAAGAAAGATGGAGACGTTGAGAGATGTCGGATTGTCGTATATTCGTTTGGGACAGCCTTCTACAGAGCTTTCAGGTGGCGAGGCACAGAGAATTAAACTTGCGACAGAACTTAGCAAACGCAGTACCGGAAAAACGGTATATATTTTGGATGAACCTACGACAGGACTTCATTTTGCAGACGTGCATAAATTAACAGAGATTCTCCGCAGACTTTCCGGGGATGGAAATACAGTAATTGTAATCGAACATAATCTGGATGTGATTAAGACGGCAGACTATATTATTGACATTGGACCAGAAGGAGGAGACCGCGGAGGAACTGTTGTGGCAAGTGGTACTCCGGAAGAGGTCGCAAAGAATCCAGATTCTTATACAGGGAAATATATTGCGTCTATATTGGAGAAATAAAGACGAAAAAAAGTCGAAAAAAGTCGTAAAATATATGCAAAAAATGCCTTTCTATTTTAAGCGAAGTCTATTATACTAAAGTATGCGGATGATAAAACATTACTGTTTTGGTTACATAATATTGATAACAGCAAGAGTGAAAAAACAGTAACGATAAACCCCTTCAAGGGAAAAAAGACACTTGATTGAGGAAAGAGAATGCTGGAATCAGTAACAGACAAAGTTGTTTATTTGCAGTAGAGTGCTGAGAACAGCAAAAGAGCGTTTTAGAAGGGAGATATAGAAATTATGATGTCAGTAGATCTTGGAATAGATTTGGGGACAGCCAGTGTACTGGTATATGTGAAAGGAAAAGGGGTTGTTCTGAAAGAACCATCAGTTGTCGCATTTGATCGTGATACGAATGTGATCAAGGCAATTGGTGAAGAAGCGCGTCTGATGCTTGGAAGAACACCGGGGAATATTATTGCGGTAAGACCACTCAGACAAGGAGTAATCTCTGATTATACCGTGACGGAGAAGATGATTAAGTATTTTGTTCAGAAAGCTCTGGGAAAACGTACATTTAAGAAGCCGAGAATCAGTATCTGTGTACCAAGTGGTGTTACAGAAGTAGAAAAAAAAGCAGTGGAAGAGGCTACATTTGCAGCCGGAGCAAGAGAAGTTCATCTGATTGAAGAACCTGTGGCAGCAGCAATAGGAGCAGGGATAGATATTTCAAAGCCTTGTGGAAATATGATTGTTGATATCGGTGGCGGTACAGCAGATATTGCAGTTATTTCGCTGGGTGGAACAGTTGTGAATACATCAATTAAGATAGCGGGTGATGATTTCGATGAAGCAATCGTACGCTATATGAGAAAGAAACACAATCTTCTGATTGGAGAAAGAACGGCAGAAGATATCAAGATTAAAATTGGAACGACTTATCCACTTGTAGAAGAAGAGAAGATGGAAGTCAGAGGGCGTAATCTGGTAACGGGGCTTCCGAAGACAGTTACGGTGACTTCATCTGAGACAGAAGAAGCTTTGAGAGAATCTACAGGACAGATTGTAGAAGCTGTAATCGGAGTACTTGAGCAGACTCCGCCAGAGTTGTCGGCAGATATCCTTGATCGTGGAATTGTTCTTACCGGAGGAGGAGCACTTCTTCGCGGATTGGAAGAATTGATCGAAGAGAGAACAGGAATTAATACGATGACAGCGGAGGATCCGATGAAAGTCGTTGCAATTGGTACCGGACAGTTTGTGGAATTTATGAGTGGAAGAAAAGAGTTTTAAGAGAAAGAATTCTGAAAAAGAATTTGAAGTGTCAGGTTCTTAGAGAAGAAGATTCAATTACAAGGGGTGTGTATAATAGGAACACACCCTTTTTCTGCATATAAATAGGAAAAGATACAAGAAGAGAGAGGAAAAAGTGTGGAAACAGTTACAGGGTATGTGAGTCATATTGTATATAGAAATTCTGATAATGGGTATACAGTATTCCATATTGAACATGATGATGGTGAAGTGACATGCGTGGGAAGTCTGAACTATATTAATGAAGGAGAACTTCTTGAAATTCAAGGAGAATATGTGAATCATAATGTTTACGGTAAGCAGTTGAAGATTTCTCATTATAAAGTAAAAGAGCCGGAGGATATTGTTTCTATTGAACGATATCTTGGCTCCGGAGCAGTGAAAGGTGTGGGTGCGGCACTGGCTGGCCGAATCGTGAAAAAGTTTAAAGAGGATACTTTCCGCATTATTGAAGAAGAGCCGGAAAGACTTGCGGAGATCAAAGGAATCAGTGAGAGAAAGGCACAGGAGATTGCATCTCAGCTTGAAGAAAAGAAAGATATGCGAAAAGCCATGATTTATCTGCAGAAATACGGTATTTCAACAAAGCTGGCAGCCAAGATTTATCAGTATTACGGAATGAAAGTGTATAAAGTGCTAGAAGAAAATCCGTATCAGCTTGCAGATAATATTGAAGGAATCGGATTTAAGACTGCGGATGAAATTGCATCCAAGATTGGCATACATACAGATTCAGACTATCGTATACGAAGTGGTTTATTTTATACATTGCAACAGGCAGTAGGTGAGGGGCATGTGTATTTACCACAGAATATATTGCTTCGAAGGGCAAATGCACTTTTAGGAGTTGATCTTGAAGATATTGAGAAGTACATCATGGATCTGTGTATAGAGCGGAAAACAGTTATGAAAGAAGTGGATGAGGAAATTCGCATTTATCCAGCACATTATTATTACTTGGAATTGAACACTGCGAAAATGCTTAATGATCTTGATATTGACTGTCAGATGCCGGAAGACATGATGGAGAAACGTCTGAAAAGAGTAGAACAGAAAGAAAAGATAGAATTGGATCCAATGCAGCACAGAGCTGTTATAGAAGCTATTAAACATGGTTTGCTCATATTAACAGGAGGACCGGGTACAGGTAAGACGACAACGATCAATACGATGATTCAATTTTTTGAAAGCGAAGGAATGAGTATCCTTCTTGCAGCGCCAACAGGACGCGCGGCAAAGCGAATGACAGAGGCTACAGGATATGAAGCCCAGACGATTCACAGACTACTTGAAGTAAGTGGAAATCCTGAGGAAGAGAACAGTGTAGGTGGATTTTTGAGAAACAGAGAGAATCCACTTGAGACAGATGTTATCATTATAGATGAGATGTCCATGGTTGATCTGAATCTGATGCATGCGCTTTTATCAGCAGTTATTCCGGGAACAAGACTTATTCTTGTGGGAGATGTGGATCAGCTTCCGTCCGTGGGACCGGGAAGTGTGTTAAAAGATATCATACGCTCAGAAAAATTTCACGTAGTGACGCTTACAAAGATTTTTCGTCAGGCAGGAGAGAGTGATATTGTAGTAAATGCTCATAAGATCAATGCAGGAGAACCGGTTACAATTGATAATAAAAGCCGAGATTTCTTCTTCTTAAAACGCCAGGATGCGAATACGATCATTAGCGTCGTTATTACTTTAATACAGAAGAAATTACCCAGATATGTGCAGGCTGACCCAAATGAAATCCAGGTAATGACACCAACACGTAAGGGATTGCTGGGTGTAGAACGATTGAATGTGATTCTACAGCAATATCTGAATCCTTCAGATTCCCAAAAAACGGAGAAAGAAATTAATGGTAGATTGTTCCGTGAAGGTGACAAAGTAATGCAGATTAAAAATAATTATCAATTAGAGTGGGAAGTTTCTACCAGATTTGGATTAACAGTTGACAAAGGAATTGGAGTTTTTAACGGTGATATGGGAGTCATTGATGAAATCAATGAATATACAGAAACTGTTATCGTGGAATATGATGAGGGGAGAAAGGTAAAATATGGATACGATATGACAGATGAGTTAGAACTTGCCTATGCGATTACGGTTCATAAATCTCAGGGAAGCGAGTATCCGGCGGTCATTATCCCACTTCTTCCAGGACCAAAGTTACTATATAACAGGAATCTGCTTTATACAGCAGTGACGCGGGCAAAAAAATGTTTAACAATAGTAGGGAGTGAACTAACATTTCAGGAAATGATCGAAAACAAAAGCGAACAGGGAAGATTTACAAGCTTAGACGAGCGAATCAAAGAATTTTAGAAAAAATGTATCCAAAAAAATGCCCGTTTTGTCAGGAAATCAGCTCAAAAGGTATTTGCGATGACTGTAGAAAACAGGTTGTTAAGGTGGGAGAAATAAAATGTATCCATTGTGGAAAGCCATTGGAGGATGAAACGAAAGAGTATTGCAGGGATTGTGAAAGAAGAAAAAGTAATTATGAACAAGGACGCAGCCTATGGGTTCACATTCCGCCGGTTTCAAATTCAGTATATCGGTTGAAATATCACAACAAGCGATATTATGCGGAAATCTTTGGGAAAGAGCTGGCAGATGAGTTTGAATTTCAGATTCGAAGATGGGGGATCCAGGCAATTATTCCAATTCCATTACATAGATCGAAAATGAGAAAACGAGGATATAATCAGGCAGAACTTTTAGCAAAGCAGTTATCAGAATGCATGGGAATTCCTATGGAAAAGGATGTTTTATATCGGATTAAGAAAACCCGGCCTTTAAAGGAAATGAACGGGGAGCAGAGACACAGAAATCTGAAGGGGGCATTTGCGGTTTCAAAATCGTGGAATCCACGCCAGAACATTCTACTGATTGATGATATTTACACAACCGGAAGTACAATAGAACGTGCTGCAGGAATCCTGAAAAAAGCAGGTGTTGAAAATGTCTACTTTTTGACTCTAAGCATTGGACAAGGTATCTGAACATATGGTATACTTAGGAGAGAAAACTGGAAAGGTGAATGTCGGATATGTTAGATAAAGACAGGATTCGTTTAATGACAAAAATGTCGATATATGGGAAGAATCACAAAGATGATTTTAAAATTGCCGATTATTACAGAAAAGATTATGCAAGTCTTAAGACGTGGATTACATTGATCTGGGTAACAATAGGTTATGCAGTTTTGTTCGTTAGTTTCTGCATTTATTCAAGTGATAGTTTATCTGCTGATCTGACAATTTTAAAACTATTCGTTCTCTTGATTGCAGCAATTGCAGGCTATATAGTTCTTTTGGTTATATATGGGGTTTGCGCAAATAGTTTTTATAAGAGAAAACATGCAGTTGCCAAACAGAATGTAAAACGTTATTATCGTAATTTGTCCCGTTTAGAGAAGATGTGTAAAAAGGAGAAGAATGAACAATGAACAATTTACTGGTTCTTAGAGAAAGATTTAAGCAGATTTATGTTTCTCACTCTCTCTTAGTTCGAAAGGGAGCACAGTTTTTGCTTGCACTTTTGGTGTTTAACCTGATCAATTCTAATATTGGATTTATGAAGATGGCATCATCTGTTTTTTGTACTGTTGGCTTAGCAGTAGTCTGTACATTTCTCCCTCTGGCAGTAATGACGGCAGCAGCAACTGTGTTAATAGTGGCTCATTTATATACATTATCTATGCCAATAGCCGGAGTTACGGTGATACTGTTTTTGTTAATGTATATTTTCTACTTTCGATTTACCCCGGAGAAGAGCTGGCTGATTCTGCTGACGGTAGTAGCGTTCGGCATGAAAATACCACTGGTGATTCCGGTTATATTTGGGCTGTTAGGTACTACAGTATGGATTGTCCCTGCATCCTGCGGAATCCTTGTTTATTATCTGCTTTACCTGATCAAAGCTTCTGCAACAGCATTGAAAGGTACAGATGGAACAACAATGATCAGCACTTTAACCAATTTTACAAAACAGTTTGTAGGCTATCAAGAGATGTGGGTTATGCTGTTTGCAGTAGTGATCGGAATACTGGTAGTGAACGGAATTAAAAATCGGGCAGTCGATCATTCCTGGAAGATAGCATCAGCAACAGGTACAGCAGTTTGTATAATCATAGGCGCATCAGGAAATATCTCTTTGGGACTTCATATGCCTTATACGATGATGATCTTCAGTGGAATTCTTGGTGTTGTAGCAGGATTGTTCCTTGAAGTGTTTTTTTTCTCTGTGGATTATTCAAGAACAGAGAATGTTCAGTTTGAAGATGACGAATACTATTATTATGTAAAGGCAGTTCCGAAAGTAGTGGTTCAGATGCCTGAGAAGCAGGTAAAACATATTACAGAACATCAGGAACAGGACGCAGAGATGCCGAATGTGTCAGAGACAGAAAACAATACTGCTGTGTCAGAAGTTTCTGATTTGAAGGAAGTTGAACAGAAAGAGGAAGAAAATCAGTCAGAACAACTGAAAAAGGAGTCTGATCTTGCACAAACAACAATTTTTAATGATTCAAACATGACGGAAGATATTCTTTTAACAAGAAGTCTGAGCAAGGAACTGGGTCTGGATCAGAATGAAGAGAAAAAAGAGTGATCGACAGAGCAAAAGATGCAAGAGTGCATAACAACGAGTGATTACATAAGGTGGTGAGACTTGAGATGATAGAGTGGATTCAGAATTTTATAAGAAATTATTCAAATGGAATGTATTTTCCACATATACAGATAAAAGATATCATAGAGATTCTGATTGTGACGATTATTGTCTATGAAATCATGCTCTGGATCAAGAACACAAAAGCCTGGATGCTTCTGCGAGGAATGCTTATGCTGGGGGGATTTATTCTTCTGGCATGGCTTTTTCAAATGAATACGATCCTGTATCTGGCAAGAGAGTCGATTAATGTATTAGCGATTGCAGCAATTGTTGTTTTTCAGCCAGAACTTAGACGGGCATTGGAGAAGCTGGGAGAGAAAAATTTATTTAGTAACATTAATCCGTTCGATAAAAATAAAGAAAATCAAAGGTTTTCGGATGAAACACTGGATAGTATTGTAAGAGCTTGTTATGCTATGGGAAGTGTATGTACAGGAGCACTGATCGTAGTAGAACAGGTGATTCAGTTGACAGAGTATGAAATGACAGGTATAGAGCTTGATTGTAAAGTGTCTTCTCAGGTGCTGATCAATATTTTTGAACACAACACCCCACTTCATGATGGCGCGGTTATTATCAGAGGGGACAGAATTACATCAGCAACATGTTATCTGCCACTTTCAGATAACATGACAATCAGTAAAGATCTGGGAACAAGGCATCGTGCGGCATTGGGAATGAGCGAGGTTTGCGATGCTCTTGTGATTGTTGTTTCAGAAGAAACGGGACTTGTTTCTGTGGCTTCCGGAGGACGATTGCTTCGAGCTATTAACGCAGAAGAACTTCGGAGTCAGTTAAGCCAGATTCAGTATAGAAAGACAGAGACAAAGAACAAGTTTTCTATACGGAAAGGATGGCACAGATCATGAAAAAATACAAATTGACAACGAATCTTCCGCTTAAGATTATTGCATTTGTTTTTGCAGCATTTCTTTGGCTGATTGTTGCGAATGTTGCTAATCCGGTTACGAAATCAACCTATACAAACATCAAAGTTACGATAGCGAACGATGATGTGATTACACAGGGTGGGGAAGTTTATACGGTTTTAGATGATCAGAATGTAAACGTAGTTGTTTATGCAAAACGTTCAGTGATTCAACAGATTAAGTCAGATGATATTGTGGCTACTGCGGATATTAAAGAAATGGATTCCAGGACAGGGTTGATACCAATTTCAGTATCAATTCCAAAGTATAGTGGATTTTATCAGTCGGCAGAGTCTGTTCCGAGAAACATACAGATTAAGACAGAACCGACAGGTAAGAATGTATTTACACTGACTGTTAGCACAACAGGAACGCAGCGTGACGGTTATCAGATTGGAGAGATGAAAGTTAATCCGGAAAAAATAACGATTACAGGAGCAGAATCCACAGTAAAATCAATTGATAAAGCTGTAGCGAAGATTAATGTAGATGGGATTTCAAAAGATGAAGAACTTACAGCAGAACTTGTTTTATATGATGCATCGGGAAATGTAATCAATCAGGGACAGTTAAGTAATAATCTTGGAGAAGATGGAATCACTGTAGATGTGAAAGTGATGAGGATCAAGACGGTTCCGTTGAAATTTGAAGCATCTGGAACACCGGCAGATGGATATGAATATCTAGGTTGTTCGAGCGAACCGGCGAGCGTGCAGGTCTGCGGAAAAGAAGAGGCCTTATCCAAGATTGAAAGTATCAATATTCCAGCATCTGAATTGTCTATTGATGGGGCAACAGAGAAGATAGAGAAAGCATTTGATATTACAGATTATCTGCCGGAAGGTGTAGAACTGATTGAAGGTGCATCAGGAAAGGTTACAGCAACTGCAATGATCGAACAGTTGGGAAATCGTACAATTGAGTTTATGGTTGCATCCATCAAACAGAATTATCTGGCAAAAAATCTTCAGGTGAGTTATGAGCCAGATGCAGAGGTAACGCTTGTATTCCAGGGCGAGAAAGATACGCTGGACAGCCTGGATATCAGTAATGCAGTATCGGTAAACCTCCAGAATTACACGAAAGAAGGCACTTATGACATACCGATAGAAGTAGACCTTCCGGATGGAGTAACGTTGACAAAACCAGTGACAGTGCAGCTTATATTGACTGAAAAAGAATCCACAGAGGATGAACAACCGGAAAATGACGCTGAGACAAATTAATGATACTTCATATTAATTTGAAAAAACCAGCCCCAAATTAAAAAAGAATTAAGAAGGCTGGCATTGACAGTTTTCAGTGCATATTATATGATATTGGAGTTAAAACTTCCAACTATCAGAGAGATAGAATAGGAGAATAACATGGTAAGCGATAAAGTAGTGATCAAAAATCCGACAGGACTTCATCTAAGACCGGCAGGATTGTTTTGTAAAACTGCGATGCAGTACAAGAGCAAGATCACAGTATACAAGAAGATGAAAAATGAAGAAGTGAATGCAAATGCCAAAAGTGTATTAAGTGTACTGGGTGCATGCATAAAAAGCGGAGATGAGATTACAATTATTTGTGAAGGAGAAGACGAAAAAACAGCACTTTCAGACATGGTTCAACTTGTGAAAGATGGATTGGGAGAATAAGTGGTGTTTATAAACCGGTATATTGTAACAGTGAAGAGACATTAGGAGGAAAAAGAAATGAGCAAAGCAACATTGGTAATCATGGCGGCAGGCATTGGAAGTCGTTTTGGAGGCGGAATCAAGCAGTTGGCTCCGATTGGACCAAATGGAGAGATTATCATGGACTACTCCATCTATGATGCATTAGAAGCAGGGTTTGACAAAGTTGTATTCGTTATCCGCAAAGATCTCGAGAAAGATTTCAAAGAGATCATTGGCAACCGTATTGAAAAAGAAGTAGAAGTAGCATATGCATTTCAAGAGCTTGATGATATTCCGGAAAAATTCAGCGGAAAATTCACAGGAAGAACAAAACCTTGGGGAACAGGTCAGGCAATTCTTTGCTGTAAAGATGTGGTGGATGCTCCATTCCTTGTAATCAATGCAGATGATTATTATGGAAAAGAAGCATTTAAAGAGGCATACAGTTATTTGACAAACCTTCCATCTGCTGATATAATGCAGATTTGTATGGTCAGCTTTGTATTGAAAAATACATTGAGTGATAACGGAGGCGTGACCAGAGGTGTGTGCGAAGTAGACGGACATGGCATGCTTGCAGACATTGAAGAGACACATAACATCGAAAAAGAAGACGGAAAAGCTGTAATCCACAAAGAGGATGGAGATGTATTCCTTGACGTTGATTCACCGGTATCTATGAATATGTGGGGAATTACACCTGAATTTTTCGAGATTCTTAAGACAGGATTTGATGAGTTCCTTGAGAAAACAGAAAGTACAGATCTAAAAGCAGAATATCTGCTTCCGACAATGATTGGAGATCTGTTAAGTGATGGAAAACTGGAAGTAAAAGTACTGCAGTCACATGACCAGTGGTTTGGTGTGACATATAAGGAGGATAAAGAATCTGTAACAGCAGCACTTCGTGGATTGATCGAAAAAGGAGTTTACCCGTCAAAATTGTTCTAATTTAAGAAAAGGGATGTAAGATGGCAAAACGAAAAGGATCTGCTGGCAATTCTGCACGCAGAAAAAAAAGTACAAATAAGTATTCTCGCAGATCGGGAAGTAATAAACTGGGAACTTTGTGTATCATTCTTCAGACGATTGCCAGTATAGCCTTAATGGCGGTATTGTATTTGTTAGGAATGATTCCGGATAAGTATCTGATACTGGCAGCAGCAATATTGTTTTTCTTATGGTGTGTGACACTGAATTCACAGGTGGCAAGGAGAAAACGGGGGACTTTGGGAAAAGTGTTCAGTTTACTTATGGCAGTTGTGATGTTTACAGGAAGTTATTATGTCGCTCAGGCTAATAATATGATTGGAAAGATCACAGGCAGCAACTATAAAGTAGATAAGATGGTTGTTGCAGTGCGAGCAGATGATTCGGCAGAGACAATAGAAGATGCGGCAGACTATACGTATGGTGTACAGTTTGAGAAAGGTGCTGACAATATACAGACAGCTGTAGCTGATATTGAAAAGCAAGTTGGCGTTGATACGATTGAAGTGAAAGAGTATGATTCCGTTCAGGATCAGGCACAGGCTTTGGTGGATGGGGACTGTGATGCTATTATTTATAACAGTGCATATACAAGTCTGATGGAAGAAGCAGTAGATGGCTATAGCGATAAAGTGAAAGTGTTGTATACATTTAATATACGTGTTGAGTTGGATTTCGGAAATTCAACAGGAGCAACAGATGACAGTATTATAAAAGAACCATTTACAGTTTATATCAGCGGTATTGATGTTTATGGTGATGTATCAGAAACAAGTCGAAGCGATGTGAATATTATTGCAGTTGTGAATCCGCAGACACATCAGATATTACTTGTAACAACACCGCGTGATTATTATGTTCCTATTCCGGGAGTTTCAGGAGGACAGAGAGATAAGTTAACACATGCGGGAATCTATGGTATAGATGCATCTATGAGAACCTTGGGTGAATTATATGAGACAGATATTAATTATTATGCGAGATTGAATTTCACATCTATGATTGACATTGTAGATACACTTGGAGGAATTGATGTATATTCAGAGTATGAGTTTACTACAAGTGAAGATTCTGAACATGTAATGGATGTCCAGGAAGGATATAATCACTTTAATGGTGAAGAAGCCCTTGCTTTCTGCAGAGAAAGACATAATGTTCCGGGCGGGGATAATCAGAGAGGAAAAGACCAGCAGGCAGTTATTACTGCTATGTTGAAGAAGTGTTTGTCACCGACTATGCTCTTGAAAGCGAATGCTATTATGGAACAGGTGAGTAAAGATATAGAGACCAATATGTCTCAGGAAGAGATTAATGCGTTGATCAAATATCAGTTAAGTAATAATCCAGCATGGACGATTCAGTCTGTAGCAGCGGAAGGTACGAATACAACTGGTACATGTTACTCCAGTGGTGATACAGAACTCTTTATTATGGAGCCGGTTGAAGCTTCTGTACAGAATATTATTGATCTGGCAAATATTGTAGAAGAGGGTGGAGTGTTGCCGGAAGGTGAACAATTGAATTAATGATTGAGAATATCTAAATAAAGTGTGTATAAATACCGGGAAATCCTAACTTGATTAATTTCCCGGTGTTTTGTTGGATAAAAATAGAAACAGAGTTAGATGGTATAACAAAAGAGAAAAAATGAAAAAAATATTAAGAATTGTAGAAACATTTATTTCGGTACTGCTTATCACGCTGGCTAGTTTGTTGAGTTTTAGTATAGCGTGGATGTTTAAAACATGGACAAATCTGTCAATGGAGGAACTTGTTTTTCATCTTGAAGTTCCACTTGAAGGAACAAATGAAGACATGATTATTGAATATATACGGTCTTGTGCTGTTCCGACAGTAATCATTTTTTTGGCAGCAATGGTGATGATTGCTGCGTATCGTAAAAAGAAAGAATACTCGATTATCGTTAGAGGAGCAATGATTTGTTCACTTGCGATTATGGTAGTTGGAATATCCTATACATGGAAGGAATTGGATATAGGAAATTATATAAAAAATCAAAATAACGATTCGAATTTTATTGAACAGTATTATGTAAATCCGGAAGAAACATCATTGACGTTTCCGGAAACAAAAAGAAATTTAATTTATATTTTCCTAGAATCAATGGAAACAACGTATTCGGATCAGGCGAATGGCGGTGCGTTTGAACAGGATATCATTCCAGAACTTACGCAAATTGCGCAGGAGAATGAAGATTTTTCGGGAACGGATACACAATTAAATGGAGGAGAAGTTTTTCCAGGCTCAACATGGACGATGGGAGCGATGTTTTCACAAACATCAGGTCTTCCGTTAAATGTTTCATCAATTGGCGCAAATGATATGGATACACAGGAAAAATTTATGCCAGGATTAACTACATTAGGAAACATCCTGGAGGAAAATGGATATTCTCAAACATTAATGATCGGATCAAATGCGAGATTTGGAGGACGTGAATTATATTTTACAGATCACGGTAATTACGATATTGAAGATTATAATTATGCGATAGAACAAGGCTGGATTCCATCAGATTATTCTGTTTGGTGGGGGTATGAGGATCAAAAACTATTTCAATTTGCAGAAAATAAATTACAGGAGCTTTCTACACAGGATCAACCATTTAATCTGACGTTGCTTACTGTTGATACACATTTTGAAGATGGTTACGTATGTGATCTTTGTCAGGATGAGTTTGGAGAACAGTATGCAGATGTTATGGCTTGTTCCAGTAGGCAGGTTGCTGAATTCATCAGTTGGATCCAACAACAGGATTTTTATTCGAATACGACAATTGTGATATCTGGAGATCATCTTACAATGGATAGTGATTTTTGTGAATCGGTTTCTGATGACTATACGCGTCGAACATATACCGCTGTGATTAATCCTGCAGTTGAAGTACAATCTACAGAGAAGAGAGAGTATTCTACTTTGGATCTTTTTCCAACGACACTTGCAGCTATGGGCGTTCAAATTGACGGAGATCGGTTAGGACTTGGAACAAATCTATTTTCGAATCTTCCAACATTAACAGAGAGTATTGGATGTGCGAAAGAAGCGAGTGAGTTAAAGAAAAAATCAAAATTTATCGATGAGTTTGCACAGATTGATGAAACTTCTGAGGAACTTTTGAGACGTGAAGAAAAAATCCCTTCTGCAGCTGTTGGAGGAGATGCTTACGATCCTGATAATCATACGTTTCGTGTTAATATTAACAGATTAAAAGGTGTGAATGAGGAAGGGGAGTCGATTGGAGTTAATGTTTGGACAGTGATAGATAAAAGTGATACACAATGGATTGAATGCAATGGTCCGGATGAGGATGGCGGATATTATATAGATGTTGATCCAGCTATCTTTGATAATAAAACAGGAAATTATTATATACAAGCATGTTTGAACTATACTTCGGGAGAAAGTTATAAATTAGGAAGTGAATTTACGATAGTTGTAGAGTAAAAATGCATGGATGGATTTAAGATGGCGTGATATAAATGATAGAAAGCAAAGGTATAGAAGTAAGAAAAATCTTATTTTTATACCTTTATTTTATGTGAAAAGTGGTAGAATAAAAGGTGAAAACAAGTTTCAAATATTTATATTATAAGAAAAGTCGAAATCGATGAAAAAGTGAATTTTAGATGTCAAGTATTGTATTACGATGTAAAATTTGTTATTATGAAATATAAGTGTAAAAAACATGTAACATTTAATGACAAAAGGTTGTAAAAAATGAGAAGAATAATAAATTTTAGAAGTTCAAAAACAAGAATGATGATATTAGCGTTGGTTGATATTGCTACGATGGTAATGAATTCTTATCTTGCGCTGATACTGAGACATGAAGGTCATTACAGCTGGATTGACGATAAATATATTAACAGTATTCAATCCTACATGATAATTAATATAGTGACTACATTAATTATTTTTATTTTATTAAATCTATATAATAATGTATGGAGCTTTATAGGCGTGCATGAAGAATTGATGATTGTCGCAGCATGTACGTTATCAACAGCTTTTCAAGGCTTGGGCATGGAAGTATTTATGCTGGAGGTTCCAAGAAGCTACTATGTTTTTTATCTGTTTTTAATGGTAACGACTACAACAATCACACGCTTTTCATATAGAATGTTGGCTACAGTGAAGCATGGTTTGAAACGAAATCGAGGGAAAATTGTTAACACGTTAGTGATTGGGGCTGGCGAAGCGGGAAGTGTGATTGTTCAGGAAATAAGGTCCAGTAAATATTTGAATCGAAATGTGGTTGGTATTATAGATGATAATCCATCCAAAAAAGGAAAGTATTTGCATGGAATAAAAATACTTGGAAATCGCAATGACATAAAGCGTTTGGCAGAAAAGTATGATGTGCAGGAAATTATATTAGCGATTCCGTCTGCTAGCGCAAAAGATACGCGTGATATTCTGAAAATTTGTAACGAAACCGAATGCAAACTTAAAGTGTTACCTGGGATGTATCAGCTGATCACAGAAGAAGTGAGCGTATCAAAATTAAGAGAAGTATCAATTGAAGATCTATTAGGAAGAGATACGATCGATATTGATGTGGAAAGTGTATGTAATCATGTTAATAATCAGGTGGTAATGATTACCGGTGGAGGTGGTTCTATCGGATCTGAATTGTGTCGTCAGATTGCTGCGCATAATCCTAAGCTATTAATTATTTTTGATATATATGAGAATACAACATATGACATTCAGCAGGAACTTATAAAAAAATATCCGTCATTAAAATTAGAAACATTAATTGGATCAGTTCGAAATACAAATCGAATTGAAAGTGTAATTGAACGTTATAGACCAGATATTATTTATCATGCAGCTGCGCATAAGCATGTTCCTCTTATGGAGGATAGTCCGAACGAAGCAATAAAAAATAATGTTTTTGGAACTTATAAAACAGCCCGTGCAGCGGATAAGTATGGGGTGAAGAGATTTGTATTGATCTCAACGGATAAAGCGGTTAATCCAACCAATATTATGGGTGCTTCAAAACGAATCTGCGAAATGATTATACAGACGTTCAGCAGATATTCAGCAACAGAGTATGTAGCAGTACGTTTTGGAAATGTACTTGGAAGTAATGGAAGCGTTATCCCACTTTTTAAGAAACAGATAGCAGAAGGAGGACCGGTGACGGTAACTCATCCGGATATTATCAGATACTTTATGACGATACCAGAAGCAGTTTCGCTTGTTCTGGAAGCAGGGGCAAATGCAAAAGGTGGAGAAATCTTCGTGCTTGATATGGGAGAACCAGTGAAAATTGCTGATCTGGCTAAGAATCTAATCCGGCTTTCAGGATATAAGTTGGGAGAGGATATTGAGATTAAGTATACAGGATTGAGACCTGGGGAAAAATTGTATGAGGAATTACTGACAAAAGAGGAAGGTTTGAAAAAGACTGCGAACGCACTTATTTTTGTTGGTAAACCGCTGGAATTTGATGAAGTACATTTCCTGAGCAAATTAAAAGAGCTGGAAGAAAAAGCAAATTCAGAGTCTCATGAAATTAAAGAATTAGTAGCTGACATTGTACCGACCTATCATATTCGTCCGGAAGACAAAGTACGTGACAGAAAGCGAAAAGACAGCAGTGAAACTTTTCAGGAATTCTGTAACTTAGGGAAAGAAGAAAAAACGGATTCATCATATGATTGAGAAAGAAGAGATTGATAAATGAAAAAATATAACATTCCATTTTCACCACCTGATATTTCTGAAGAAGAAATATCAGAGGTGGTCGATACACTGAAAAGTGGCTGGATTACAACAGGACCAAAAACCAAAACATTTGAAAGAGAAATTGCAAATTACTGTCATACAGAGGATGCAGCCTGTCTTAATTCTGCAACAGCTGCATTGGAGATGGCACTGAGAATTTTGGGAGTAGGACCAGGAGATGAGGTGATTACAACTGTATATACGTATACAGCATCGGCAAGTGTGGTATGTCATGTCGGAGCAAAACTTGTCTTAGTAGATACGGCAAAAGATTCTTATGAGATGGATTATGCTCAATTGGAAAATGCGATAACTGAGAAAACGAAAGTGATCATTCCTGTGGATCTGGCTGGTATAATTTGTGATTATCGTAGAATATATGCAATCGTTGAGAAGAAGAAATACTTGTTTCATCCAGAAAATGAAATTCAAAAAAAATATGGCAGGATTATTGTATGTGCAGATGGTGCGCATGCATTTGGAGCAGAAAAGGGCAAACAGAAATGTGGAGAGATTGCTGATTTCACAAGCTTTTCTTTTCATGCAGTTAAAAATCTCACGACTGCGGAAGGTGGGGCTTTAACTTGGAAGAAACAAGAGAACGTGGATGGACAGAAAATTTACAAGAAATTGATGTTAATGTCATTACATGGACAGTCAAAAGATGCATTATCAAAAACACAGCTTGGAGCCTGGGAATACGATATTGTTGCGCCTTATTATAAATGCAATATGACGGATATCATGGCATCCATTGGACTGGCTCAGTTTAGAAGATATCCATCCTTATTGAAGCGAAGAAGAGAGATTATTGAATTCTATAACAGACATTTAGACGGACTGCCGATACAGGTTCTTCCACATTATGTAGGTGATAATAAATCAAGTGGTCATTTGTATATTATTCGCATAAATGGAAAATCAAGAGAAGAGATGAATGAAATTATAAAGAAGATGGCAGAACAAGGTGTTGCAACAAATGTACACTATAAACCGCTGCCATGCCTTAGCGCATACAAGAATATGGGATTTGACATAAAAGATTATCCGAATGCAGCTGCAATGTATGAAAATACGATGACCTTACCACTTCATACAAAATTGACAGATGAGGATATGGCAGTGGTAATCGATGTGTTTAAAGAATGCGCCGGTCTGAATTAAATGAGGTAAAAATGAAAAAATGGGATGAAATACCTGTATTTATGAATAATGAACAGGTGAAATATTATTACAATATCTTAAAAAAGAAAGAACGACAAATAAGAATAAAAAGAATTTTCGATGTTGTGATGGCTGTTAGCTTGATTATTGTTCTGCTACCAATTATGATAGCGATTAGTGTTGCAATAAAAATGGATTCTTCAGGTCCAGTAATATTTAAACAGGTCAGAATAACAACATACGGTCGTAAATTTCATATCTACAAGTTTCGTACCATGGTAGCAGGGGCAGATAAGATAGGAAGCAAGGTGACTGTTCAGGGAGATTCTCGAATAACAAAAACAGGAGAATTTTTAAGAAAGTACCGCCTGGATGAAATACCTCAGTTATTTAATGTTCTTTTAGGAGATATGTCTTTTGTGGGCACAAGACCAGAGGTGGAGAAGTATGTTCATCAATATAATGATGAAATGAAAGCTACTTTACTTTTGCCGGCAGGAATTACCTCACTGGCAAGTATCAAATATAAGGATGAAGATCAGTTACTTCAAAATGCTGAAAATGCAGATGAAGAATATATGAAGGTTGTTTTGCCGGAAAAAATGAAATACAACTTGAAAGCATTAGAAGGATTCAACATTTTTTCTGATCTGAAAACGATGATTGCTACCGTGTTTGCAGTTGTACGATAAACAGGAGAGAAAACAGAGATGAATTTTACAAAGATGATATCAAAAGTGAGATGGCTGATAGGATTACTTTCGATTCCGGTATTTAGTATCGGATATATAAAGTATCATTATAATGTTACTTTGATCGGTATTATGTTAATATGGATATGTAACATATGGTTTAGTATGGAAAATATAAAAAGAAGAATTTTATTTTTGATGCTAAACATTACACAATTTGTTTTTCTCATTGGGAATCCAGTGATTAGCGCATTTCGTGGAGAAGAATGGTGGACAAGATACTGGGATTTTGCAGAGCATTTTTCCGTGCTGGTACTTTATTTGAGCCTTATTGCCATGTATTTTGGCGCAGTGAGCGTAGAATATTATCTTGATAAAAGAAAGCTAGAAGCAGTTCGCAGCAAAAAAATAGCTAACTATGAAAAAACATATATGCCATATATACAATTTGTAGCTATTGCTGGATTTAGTTTAACTTGGATTTGTCAAATGGTATCCGGGGGAGAAAAAGTCCTCTTTATGAGAGGAAAAGATTATACGGAATTTTACGTGGATTTTGTGAGTCAGATTCCGTATGTCATTCATATTGCAGCTGCAATGATGCAGTATTTTATGTGCATTTTTTTGGCAACCAAACCGAAAAAGAAATGGGCTTTTGGAGTTTTGAGCTTAAATATAGTCTCAACCATTCCATCACTTATAGTTGGTATTAGAAATCCGCTTGTTTTGGCATGTGTATTTTCTTTTATATATTATTTTATTAGGGATGCGCTGGGGGATGAAGAAAAGTGGATCGGTAAAATTGAAAAAATAATGATTGCAGTTGCAACCCCAATAGGAATTTGCCTGCTTGCAGCGTATACGTATATTAGAAAAGGAGCTGAAATAGCAACAAAGGGAATTATAGCGTTGTTTTTAGATTTTTTTGTAAATCAGGGAACTTCGTTTAACGTTCTTTCATCAGCATGTGGTGCAATGCCGTATCTGCCAGAACGAAAAATGCGAAATTACACATTCGGCGGTTTTCTAGATTATATTTTTCATGGATCCATAGCACAGAAATTCTTTGGTGCATCACCTCTTCCAGATGGTAATAATATGATAAACGCTTTAGAAAGTAACAGTTTTGCACATAATTTTTCTTATATTGCGAAGGGAAAAGAAGCATATTTAAGTGGAGAAGGATGCGGAAGTTCATATATCCTTGAAACTTACACGGATTTTGGATATATAGGAGTTATTGTGTTTTCATTTTTGCTAGGTGCCTTACTTATTTATGCACTTCACTTGTTGAAGAAGAATTTATTGATCTTTACGATGGTATTGGTATCATTAATGAAAATTTTCTTTATTCCACGTGCTGAGGCATTAGGATGGCTGCAGTTTATTATTTATTTACAATTCTGGATTCCAGTTATATGTAGTTTTTTGGGAGCTGTAATAGTAAGAAAACTAGTGATAATACAAAAGCAACGGAGTGAAATGAAATGAAAAAATATGAACAGTATAAAAAAATAATAATGTTTTTATTAGGACTTTTCATGGTTTCTGTATTGACAGCAGCATATGGTTATGTGTGGTATGAACATTATTTGTATCTTGTAGTATATCCTTTTCTTGGAAAAGGTAATTTATTAGTAATTTTAATTTATGCTATACTCATAGCATTCTTTTTACAGGTATACAGCGGATATAAATTTGGATATTTGAAACTGGGGGATGTGATCTTTTCACAGGTATTGTCGATTGTGATCACAAATTTAATTACTTATTTTCAGATAAGTTTGATTGGACGAAGCCTGTTCCCGGTTACTCCAATGTTAGGACTGACAGTGACAGAGATTATATTTTCTATTGTCTGGTCTACTTTTGCATCAACGATATATCACAAGATGTATCCACCGCATAAGACACTTATGATTTATGGAAGCGAAATGAAAAGCTCGATAAAAATGGCAAGTTCTCTTGAACGAAAAATGAAAAAGAGAAGTGATAAATACCGAATCAAAGAAATGGTAGATGTTAGTGTCGGATTAGATACACTGAAAGAAATGATGCAGCACTATGATGCAGTTCTTATTTGTGATGTAAAAACAGAAATGAGAAATAAGATATTAAAATACTGTTTTGAAAAATCAATAAGAACATATATCACACCTAAAATTTCGGATATTATTGTAAGAAGTGCAGATGATATCCATTTATTTGACACGCCACTCCTTCTTTGTAGAAATTATGGATTGAATTTTGAGCAGAGAGTGATAAAAAGACTGATGGATATCGTTATTTCTCTAGTGATTCTTACGATTACATCACCGATTATGCTTGTTACAGCGATTGCAATCAAAGCGTATGATCATGGGCCGGCATTCTTTAAGCAGAAGAGATGTACAATTAACGGAAAAGTATTTGAGATTCTGAAATTTAGAAGTATGATTGTGGATGCGGAAAAACCTGGAATGGTAATTCCTGCAAAAGACAGGGATCCACGTATCACACCGGTTGGAAGATTTATCAGAGCTACAAGAATCGATGAACTTCCACAGCTGATCAATGTTCTGAAAGGTGAAATGAGTATTGTAGGGCCAAGACCAGAGCGTGTAGAGCATGTTGAAAAATATTCCAAGGATATACCAGAATTTTCTTATCGACTGAAGGTAAAAGGTGGTTTAACAGGTTATGCTCAGGTATTGGGAAAATATAATACAACAGCCTACGATAAATTAAAACTTGATTTGATGTACATTGAAAATTATTCAATTGCACTGGACTTAAAACTTCTTTTAATGACAATCAAAATTGTATTTAGTAAAGAAAGTACAGAAGGATTTGAAGAAGAAAATAATTGATGATTTTTAAACAGAGTTAATTTTAAAGCTAAATGGAGATATTGAATAAGATGGAAGGATTTTTTGATTTTAAAGATTTTATTGTTCGGATTTTGAAACGCTGGCGATTGATCGTTGGCGTTGCTGTCATATTTACAATTGCATTAGGTGGAATAAAATATGTTACAGGAATTTCGAATATAGGAACTGAAACATCAGAAGAAAACGATAACCATTCGACACAGTCAGAAATAAAAAATATAAAAAAATCAATAAAGATGTTAAATAAAGGAGTGACTCGCTGGGATGAGTATTATTCCAATAGTAAGTTAATGCATATTGATTCCTATAATGCAACGTACTATTCACTTGTATTTAATATCAGTATGAAGGGAAATCCTTATTATTCAGATGCGTCAACAGCGGCATCTAATTGTAAACAAAATATTGAGAATGGATCTTATTTTGAGAGCGTTTCTGAAAAAACAGGAGTTAGTGTAGGAGATCTGGAAGATCTGGTTTTAGTGAATGTAGACCAGTCGTCTGTTGAAATTCGTGGATACAAATATGACGACTTAGATCTTCAGGACGCGATAGATCAATTATATAGTATCGTTGTGACAGATATGGAACAACGTTATCCTGAAAAATATCAGTACGAGAAAATGTCTTCTACAGAATTTACAGGAAAAGATGAGATTCTGATTGCAAAACAGGATACCATTATCGCAAACGGCGAGAGATATATATCAGAGCTTAGCAGCAGACAGAGGGTTCTTGCAGAGATGGAAGAGGAGACTCCAGTTGTTGAAACAACAAAATCTTCTGTAATTAGTAATGCTGTAAAATATGCAGTTGTAGGCTGCGTTGGCGGAATTGTAGTGGCGATTATTTTAGGATTGGTTCTTGATCTGTTGAATAAAACACTTTCTGATGAGCGTGAGTTAAAGAACGAATATGGAGTGAAGTGTCTGGCAGGCTCTAATATTCTGCCAAAGAAAAAAAATAGAATTGATCGTTGGATTGAAAGCATACGTTGTACAAAGACGCCACTAGGACCTGAAAAATGGGCAGAATATGTTGCTACAAGAATCAGCCAGGAAAATGTGGACAGTAGGTCTGTTTTGTTAACTGGATGTGGAGTGAATATAGTTGAAGAGAAGAAACTTCTTCTTTTAAAAGACTACTTGAAGAAGAAAAATATAAATCTGATTCTGACAAATTCAGTGATTTCCGACGTGTCTGCATTGACACAGGGAGAAAATGTTAAGAATGTTATTCTTGCGGAACGTGTGGGAGTATCAGAGGTCGCATTGATCAATGAAGAGATAGAGATTATTAAAGGAATGGACAAAAATCTTGTAGGATTTGTATTGGTTTAAAAATATGAAAAAAATATTATTTGTTTCTCATACAGCTAATTTTTCGAAATTTAACAGGAACTTTATGAAATGGTTTAGAGAGCAAGGCTGGGAAGTATCTTATGCATCGGATGGAAAGGAAGAAATTCTGGATTGTGATCATGCATATACTTTTCCATTTGCTCGTTCCCCGTTTAGCAGTGATAATATAAAAGCATACAAGATGCTTAAGCAGCTGATTCAAAAAGAAAAATTTGACATTATTCATTGTCATACACCAGTTGGAGGTGTAGTAACGCGCTTAGCAGCAAAAAAAGCCAGAAAAAATGGAACTGTTGTTATGTATACAGGACATGGGTTACATTTTTACAAGGGAGCACCGAAACTTAACTGGATGTTATATTATCCGGTTGAAAAATTTTGCGCAAAATATACAGATGCCTTACTTACAATCAACGAAGAAGATTATGATAATGTGAGAAAGTATCATTTCCCTGCAAAACAAATTTTTCATGTGCATGGGGTAGGAGTGTCATTGGAACGCTTTCATAAGCATACTAGACAGGAAAAAGAAGTGCTTCGTTCAGAATACGGATATGTGAAGGATGCATTTCTGATGATTGTAGTTGCTGAAATCAACAAGAATAAAAATCAGCAGTTTTTAATGCAATCTGTTGCGCACCTGAAAGAAAAATATCCTGATATTAAGTTGTTACTTGTAGGACAAGGTGAACTTGAGGAGCAATTAAAGAGTCAGGTAAAAGAGCAACATCTGGAAGAATGGGTAGAGTTCCTTGGGTATCGGAAGGATGTAGACAAATTGCTTGCACTCTCGGATGTACTAGTGACGGCATCTTATAGAGAAGGACTTCCGGTGAATATTATGGAGGCGATGGCATCAGGACTTCCTGTTATCTGTACAGATGTGCGAGGTCAGAGAGAGTTAATTCATAATAATCGAAATGGATATATTTATGAAATTGACAATGAAGATGAATTTAAAAATGCAGTGATAAAGCTGATGACAGAAGAGGATACGAGGGAGAAATTTGCTTCTGCTAATGTGCAGGATGTCGAGAGATATTCGCTCCCTTCTGTCATGAAGGAAATGGAGCAGATTTATCGAAGCTATATGTAAAGGATATGAAAATGAAATTCAGTGTAATTATTCCAGTATATAATGCAGAAAAATATATTGAAAGAGCAATAGACAGTATTGTTAAACAGGATTATAAAGATTATGAAATGATTTTGATTAATGATGGCTCGACCGATAGAAGTTTGGAGATTATTCAAAGGTTGGCAGAAAGAAATACAAGAATCAGGGTAGAATCGATTGTAAATGAAGGAGTTTCGCATGCCAGAAATAAAGGAATTGAGCTGGCAAACGGGGAGTACGTTCTATTTATGGATGCGGATGACATGCATGAAGAAAATACGTTACAACAAATTGAGGACTTCCTTGTTAAATATGATAATCCAGACTGTTTCTGCTTTGGATTTACGGAATACACTGAAGAAAATGGGAAATTAACGAAAAAGAATCAAGTAAATTTTCCTGATTTATGGTTAAAAGATGAGAAAGAAATTGATCGTTGTTCCATGAGGCTGATCAACGAAACAATTTTTGGTTCCGTATGGAGTAAAGCCTATAAAAGAGAGATGCTTAACAAATATAATATCAGAATGCCAGAAGATATGTTTGTGGGTGAAGATTATTGCTTTAATTTAGATGTGCTTGCGCATTGTAGAGAATATGCGACAGCTAAAAATCATTTTTATAAATATATGCTGGAAAATTCAGAGTCAATTATCAGAAAGTATAATCCGGTGAAATTTGAACAGATGTACAAGATGCATGAACGAAGAAAGAAATTCATCTTGGATCATACAGATTGTAACAGCATTGAGAAAGAAGCACAGATAAGATGCAATTTCGTAAGATTGTGCATGTCCTGTTTTATGGATTTATTCAGGAAAGAATGTTCGTATACTTACAGACAAAAGATTGCGTATATCAGGGAAAAGCGGAGTGTAGAAAAAGACAGGTATCACAAAGAATACTTACGATATTTTTCTTCGAATTACAAAGTTGTCTATACTTTGTTTTCTTTTTTAGGGCAAAATGGGATCTTACTATTAGCAAAAGCATGCTTTTGTTTAAAGTTTTATCTTGGGAAAAATATATAAGGAGTAATGAGAGATGCGGATAATCAGTTGTGCAAGCTATTATGGAACAGGTTCTAGTGCAATTACAAACTATTTGGAGGAATTTGAAAATTGTAAGTCATTGTCAGACTATGAATTTAGATTTCTATATGATCCGGATGGAGTAAGTGATCTGGAGTTCCATATTGTAGAAAATCATCATAGACATAACTCAGGCTACGCGTTAAAGCGCTATGAGAAATTTGCAAAACAATTAGGCAACCCATACTTTAAAAAATATGAGTACTATTTTGATGGAAAATGGAAGTCTCTGACACAGGAGTACATTGATAAACTGACAGAATTTAAATATACAGGATACTGGCATCAGGATGTGACAGATCGCGGCCTTCTATTTTATATTTGGAAGCGCTGTTTGAATAAGTTACTCCAGAAGACCATATGGAGAAATCAAAAAGAACGGTCATTGAATGAACTTCCCAAGGAGATTACATATTGTAGTTATCCGACAGAAGAAAAATTCCTTGAATATACAAGGGAATATACAGACAAACTCTTTGAAGCTGCAAATAGAGAGCAGATGGATAATTTGATGATTGATCAGGTTGTTCCACCTTCTAATTTGAAAAGATATCTCCGGTATTTTTCCAATATCAATGTTTTTGTGGTAGATCGAGATCCGAGGGATGTCTATCTTGCGGAAAAATATATTTATAAAGGCAGAATTGCACCTACGGAAAGTGTGGAACTGTTTTGTAAATGGTACGAATATACAAGAAGACATAGAAAAACGGAAAAATATGATGAGACAAAAGTGATGTTTGTACAGTTTGAAGATTTGATTTATAAGTATGAACAGACTACAGAGAAAATCAGGGAATGGCTGGGCTTAGAGAAAGAAAGCCATAAATATGTCAGAGAAAGATTTAATCCGGACATATCAATAAAAAACACAAAATTATGGGAAAAAATTCCAGGTGTATCAGAAGATATGAAGTATATAGAAGAGCATTTGGCAGAATATCTTTACCCATATAAATAAAGTTGATGGAGGGTGTAGCATGAAAATTGCTATGGTATTTGATGGCTTAGGTGTTGGTGGGATAGAACGTGTAGGAATTGACTACATGAAACTTTTATCAGAAGATGGACATGATGTTACAGTTTATAATCTGGTTCCATCAGCGAATGCCATGGAGTCTGAAATAGAAGACAGTATTACAATTCGTCACAATTCTTTCCAAAGAAAGGTATGCCCGGAGATGTATGTATCTTTGGTGAAGCGTTATAGCTGGGGAAAGTATGTATATATTCCAATTGATATTGCTACAAATATCGTTTTGGCTTTCTCAAAACTGATAAAGAAAAACAGAAAAGAGACCTATGATTTTGCGATTGCTTTCTCAGGCCATTATAATGATTTGAAATTTGTGGCAAGTGATTTTATAAAGGCAAAACATAAGATTTGCTGGTTACACGGAAGCATACTTGATTATGCTCTTTTGTCCAGTGGCTTTTTGATGTTGTATAAAAAAATTGGAAATCTTGTTTCGCTGTCATCATTTTACGATGATGGTGTTATGACAAGCAATAAATGGTTATCTGATATTAATATAAGAAAAATATACAATCCAACATTTATAGCAGATCGTGAATTAGATGAATGTAAGATCAAACATTTAAAAGAATCGTATGGAGAATTTTTGTTAATGGTAGGACGATTTACAAAAGAAAAGGATCAGGCTACTGTGATTCGCGCAGGAAAGATCTTACAAGAACAGTATGGAATTCAGAGAAACATCATGTTTCTTGGAGATGGGCCGGAAAGAGAGAAGATAGAGCAGCTGGCAAAAGAAGAGGGAATGGACGATCTTGTAATATTTGCAGGAAATCAAATGGATGTGCAGAATTATTATGCGGCATCGAAAATTTTAGTTCATTCAAGTCCAGCGGAGGGACTGCCAACGGTATTACTGGAAGCAATGAATTTTGGAATTCCGATTGTGGCAACCAACAGTCTTCCAGGTGTACCTGAAATTTTAGAAGGAACGAAAGATGGACTCGTCTGCGATGTTGGAGATGCAAAGGGAATGGCAGACAAAATACACTTGTTACTTACAAATCAGAAATTATACGAGAAATATTCAAACTGTGGAAGAAACAGAATAGAAAGTTTTAGACCTGAATATGTGAGAAGACAGTTAGAAAGTTATTTTGAAGAAATAATACAAAGAGAATAAAAGAAGATGGAGGAAATAAGGTGTCTCAGTTTATTCATTTGTTGAAAGACAGAACTAGCTCAGGAAGTGTGATACTCTATTGTTCAGTGATTGTAATTGCAATTGTGGCAGCTTTTTTATCACAATATAGCCTGCTCAATAAATCAGATTTTAAAAATACAGTGTCCAATGATGTGATGAAAGGAAAAAGAATAATTGAGTCATATATTCAATGGATATGGCTTGCGCTGTCTTTTTTTGTTCTGTGGTTTATTTCTGCTTTTGCAGATTGTGGTGCAGACCGAGAGACTTATGGATCAATTTTTTCTAATGCAAGTATCTCGGATCTTTTGTCGGGATGGCAGGAACCGGGATTTATCTTATTTAACATGTTTTTCAGAATCTTTGGGGATGATCCAAGGGTTATTTATATTGCAATTAGTACGGTTACTTTATTTTTATTGTATAGAACCTGGTATAAATTACGCAATGAAGTGCTGATTGGATATGGAGTGCTTGCTTTTACAACGATGTTTTATGTTCAGAGCCTTAGTCTGATGAGAATCTATATGGCCTCGGCGATGTTGTTCGCTGGTGTGAAATTCCTCAGACAAGGTGAATATGGGAAATATAGTCTGGTTATTTTGCTAACCAGTATGATACATTATTCTTCATTGTTGATGTTTCTTCCTCTTGGTCTGATGTATATTCTTGAAAACAGACGCTACAGAAAATATGTTCTGAATATCTTGATCATAGTAGTTTTAGTTATGGTTTTTTTTGCAATTGCAGCAGGTGGATCAATTTTGTCGAGTATTCCGATTTTCTCAAGATTTCAGAGTTATCTTCAGAATGTTTCTTTTTCAAATATCGGTGTAATGCAGTTCGTATATAATATACCGATTTGTATTTTGGCATTTTTTGCGTATTATTTAATGGAAAATAAGACTGAAAAAAATATGTTGGTAGCATTTACCAGTGCGGCATTTTTTTATGCATTGCTTTCTTATGGAATTCAGGTTTTCGGGCGTGTGAATTCCTTGTTTTCTGTGTTATATTTTTTCCTGATTCCTATGTGTATGAGAAAGATGAAAGATTATTTTATGTCTAGAGGAAAAAAGGGAAAAATAATATATTCTATGTTGAGTTGTGCATGCGTGATATATTATGTTTTCCGGTTTGTAATTTATCTGGGAGAATATTGTGATTTGGACATGATCATTCCGTATACGAATGTATTATTTTAAAAACCACGAGTAGTAAATGAGAAAGTAGTTAGTTATAGAATGGAGAAAAAATGATAAAGGTATTACATTATGTTTCAATTATGAATAGAGCCGGGCAAGAGACCTTCCTCATGAATATGTATAGAAAAATCGATCGTGAAAAAATTCAGTTTGGATTTCTTTGTACAGTTGACGAAGAAGGCGATTATGACGCAGAAATAAAGGAATTAGGAGGAGAGATTTATCACTTCTCATTGTCTGCTGCTGGGGGAGCAGCCGGACAAATAAAGAATTATAAAGCAGTAAAGCACGCGTTCAGGAAATATACAGATGAATATGATATTATTCATATTCATAACTATCATGCATTTGATATGACACTTTCTGCAATTGCTGCATTAAGAGCCGGAGCCAAAAAAGTTGTTGTTCATTCCCATAATTCATCAGCGGATTATCACATGGAATTGCACAAAGTATTTCGTCCAATTATATCGCACCTTCCAGTTACAAGACTTGCATGTACACAGGATGCGGGTAAATGGATGTATACAACAAATGATTTTCAAGTAATATCGAACGGAATCGATGTAGAAAAATTTAAGTACAATTCAAAGATAAGAGATCAGGTAAGAACAGAGCTTGGACTAAAGGAAAAATTTGTGATTGGTCATGTTGGAAGATTTGAAACGCAAAAAAATCATGAGTTAATCATGAAAGTGTTCTCACAATATGCAAAAGAAGATGAAGAAGCAGTGTTACTTTTGGTTGGTACAGGAAGTTTGCAGGATAAAATGAAAGCAACGGCAAGATCATTGAAGATAGAAGATCGTGTAAATTTTTTAGGTGTTCGAAGTGATATAAATGATTTATATCAGGGAATGGATTTATTCTTTTTTCCATCACTTTTTGAAGGACTTGGTATTGTGGCAATAGAAGCACAAGTAGCGGGTCTCCCTTGTATCTTTACAAAAACATTGCCAAAAGAACTTGATATCTCTGATGAAATCATCCGGTGCAATTTAAATGCGGGAATAGAAGAATGGGTAGCTGCAATCAAAAAAGCCAAAAATCTCTCAAAAACTTCGACGCGAAGTGACAATATTGAGAAAGTACGGAACGCAGGATTTGATGCAGAATATAGTATGACATGTCTGACAAAAGTATATTTGGAAAAGGAACAGAAAAAATAAGACGAAGTAATAGAAATAGACCAGGGCGCATGCTTTGTGATGGAGATATAGAATGCAGAAATCTTTAGTAAAAAATTCGATATTTAATATAATCTATACAGTAGCTAATATACTTTTTCCATTTGTTACGTCAGTATATGTTTCGAGAATTCTATTACCGGCAGGCGTAGGAAAAGTAGCAGCGGCACAAAATCTGGCGTCGTATTTTGTGACATTAGCAGCTCTTGGACTACCATCGTACGGGGTGCGTGAATTTGCAAAAGTCAGAGAGGATGAGAAGAGGAAAAATTCACTCTTTACAGAGTTGATTACGCTTAATTTGATTTCTACGACAGTTGCAGTCGTTGCATATGCTGCTTTTTTAATCTATAATAATGGATTTAAAGGAGAATGGGCATTATATATTTGCTGTGGTTTAACGATTTGTTTCAATTATCTGAACATTGATTGGATCTATCAGGGATTAGAAGAATACGGCTATATAACAGTCAGAAGCATTGTGATTAAGTTACTTTCACTTGTGTTATTATTTGTTTTTGTGAGAAGTAGGAAAGATTATGTAGCATATGCATTATTAACAAGTCTGGCATTGGGAGGAAATTATATTTTTAATGTGATTCATGCCAGAAAAATGGTTCGATTTTCTTTTGAAAACCTAAATATAAAAAGGCATATTAAGCCAGTTCTTTATATTGCGGGAATTATTTTTATGTCAACCATTTATAACAAAGTAGATGTTACCATGCTGAATGTGTTAGCAACAGATGAAGCAATCGGATTTTATTCTTACAGTCAGAAGACGGTGAACATTGTTCTAACAATCTGCGCTGCTGTTACTGCAACGCTTTTGCCAAGATTAAGTTATTGTTATGAAAATGATAAAGATGGTTTTTACAAGTTGCTTGATAAAGGGTTTCAGATCTTATGTCTGGCGGTAGGTCCGTTGACAATTGGACTCCTTTTAGTAGCAGATCAGGCTGTCTTGCTGTTATATGGATCAGAATTCCTGCCGTCAGGTCTGACAATAAAACTGATGTGTCCGCTTATTATTATTAAAGGATTTGGAGATTTATTATGCTATCAGTTGGCATATAGTTCAAAAAATGAACGAATCCTTTTGCCTGCATCGGCGTTAGCATCCGTGGTAAATATTATCGCAAATGCAATTTTAATCCCAATGTTCGCACAGAATGGTGCAGTGATTGCTTCTGTTTTGAGTGAATTTACAACCAATATAATTCAGCTGATCTATTTAAAGAAAAAAGTGAAATATTCTTTTCGGTTAAAATCAGTTGCTATATCGGTTGTTTCAACGACGGTGATGGCATTGGTGGTAGCTTTTGCTATGCGTTTTGAATTTCCACTTATAATTGCGATGTTTTTTGAAGTTCTGTTAGGAGCAGTCAGTTATTTGGTTATAAATATTGCATTGCACAATCAAATTCTTTATGAATTGTTGGATAAGGTGAAAGATAAGATCAAGAGGTGAAAGGAGAGAGAACTATGCGAAAGAAAAAAGTAATTATTGCACTTGTTTGTCTGTTTTCTGTTTTTGTTGTCGGATGTGGACAGAAAGAGGATAATAACGTAAAACAAGAGGAAGAGAAAAAGGTAGAAACAAAAGATGAGCAGAAAGAGGTCAGTTCTGAAGATTCAAATGTAAAAGTACAAAAAGAAATCCGTGTTTCTTATATCAATCCAGATTCTGGAGAAACTGAAACAGAAGTAAAGAAAGTGGATGATCTGACAACAGAGATTATTTGGGAGGCTTTAAAGGAAAAAAATGTAATCCAGGAGGATGCGAGGTTCAATTCTTGTGAATTGAGTGAAGAAGACAAAAGTATTTCCTTAGATGTTGACCAGCAATTTGGCGATGATATAAGAAGAATGGGTACGACAGAAGAAAGCGAAGTGCTGAAATGCGTTGTAAATACATTTTTGGATAGTTATAATTATGATAAAATAAAAATCACGGAGAATGGCCAGGTTTTTGAAACCAGTGATGCTGTACTTGACGGATACATGACGAGACAATAACAAAATGGAATGGAGGATAGAAAAAGTGAAGAGCCTATGGAAAAAATATACTTCCTTATTTTTACTTGTAACGCTGTTATTTACATCTCTGCCAATACAAGTGAAGGCAGAGGAATCAGAGAACCCATCGAATAGCGAAGTAAGTGAAGAGATAGAGAAGCAGCAGACAAATCAGGAAGATACTTTGATTGAAAATTCAGGGGAAGAATCTGAAAATAATATCGAAGAACAAAATACAATAGAAGAATCTGAAAGTGTGGAGCAGCAAAGTGAAAATGAAAGTTCATCTTCAAATGGAGAGGAAGAACAACGTCTTAACTATATATACATAGAAAAACCATATCTTCAGACTCCTGAAACCCAGAATGTGGCAGTGTCATGGGGAGATGGGACAGAAGAGATTGATGAGATGACGGCAAATGTGAATGGACCGTTTGGAGAAGAAATCTGGACTGCTACAAAAAAGTCAGAAGAAATTTACTTGTTTGAAAAAGCATATGATGAGCAGGCAAAAGGAATTTATCAGATGGAAAGTCTTAATCTGACAATTCATGGTGAAGTACATACCTATAAGCTCTCGGAATTAGGAATAGAAGCTCAGTTTGGCGTTGACGAAGAATACGAAGGAATTGAAGAACTGAAACCTGTGGGGAAAGAGGAAGATACAAATGTAGCAGAAATTGCAACTTACAGTATCGACGAGTCAGGAGATGTAGTTGAGCAAGAAAGTATAGGAGATGCGATTGAGCAGGCAGCACAAGATACACCTGCTGTGTTAAGCAACGAGGAGAATGCAAGAGCTTCATCTAAAATTGTTGTTGCACTTGACCCAGGACATGATTCGAAACATGTCGGTGCTTCTGCAAATGATGTCCGTGAAGAAGTACTGACACTAAAGATTGCCCAGTATTGCAAAGAAGAACTTGAAAAGTATTCGGGAGTGTCTGTATATATGACAAGAACAACTGCAGATTGTCCATATCCAGGTGGATCTTCGTCGTATGATATCAGTAAAAGGGTTGAAGCTGCAGCCAATGCAGGTGCCGATATTTATGTCAGTATTCACCTGAATTCTGCTACCTCGACGTCTGCAAATGGAGCAGAAGTGATTTATCCGAATTCCAGCTGGAAACCGCAGGTTGGAGCGGATGGCAAGAAAATGGCAGAATCAATTGAAAAAGAACTTGTAGGAATCGGATTAAATGAAAGATCCATTTATAGTAAAAATACAACTGTAGGGGAAACATATCCGGATGGATCTGTTTCAGATTATTATACAGTACAGATTTCTGCAAAAGAACATGGAATACCGGGAATCATTGTCGAGCATGCTTTCGTTACAAATAAGTCAGATGTAAATAATTATTTGAATAATGAGGCTGGACTTAAGAAGCTTGGAGTAGCGGATGCAACTGGAATTGCAAAATATTATGGACTTACAAAAGGTGCAAACTGGGAACAGGATTCCAAAGGCTGGAGATATAAATCAGGATCCAGTTATTTGAAAAATACATGGTACCAGATTGATGGATCCTGGTATCGATTTGGAGAAGACGGTTATATGAAAACCGGTTTCCAAAAGATCAATGGTTATACATATTATCTCGGCACTTCATCGGATGGAGCGATGAAGACCGGCTGGCAGAAAATAGATAATGCATGGTATTATTTCGGTTCTGCTAATGATGGAGTCATGCGAACGGGCTGGCAGCATATGGGATCAAGCTGGTACTATTTTGGTGATGCCAATGATGGAGTTATGAAGACAGGCTGGTGTAAAGTCGCAACGACCTGGTACTATTTTGGCAGCACTAATGATGGAATTATGAAAACGGACTGGCAGTATATTGGATCTGATTGGTATTATTTTGGAAGCAGCAATCAGGGTGGTATGCGAACAGGCTGGCAGCGGCTCGGATCAAACTGGTATTATTTTGGAGATTCTAATGGCGGAGCGATGAGAAGCGGTCTGACAAAGGTCGGAAAGAACTGGTATTATCTGGGCGAAGCAGGCAGTGGGTCAATGCTAACGGGTTGGTGGATGATTAAGGATAAAAAATATTATTTCGGTCCTGCCAATGACGGAGTCATGAGGACTGGCTGGCAACAGTTTGGATCAAATTGGTACTATTTTGGGGATGCAGATGATGGAAGTATGAAGACAGGTTGGTGTCAGATTGCATCAACGTGGTATTATTTTGGAAATTCCAATGATGGAGTAATGAAAACCGGTTGGCAATATATTGGATCTGACTGGTATTATTTTGGAAACGCGAACGAGGGCGGTATGCGAACAGGATGGCAGGAAATAGCAGGTGTCTGGTATTACTTTAGAAGCGGTGGAGCATATGACGCAAGTATGGGACATACGCCTAAAAATACAAATGTTCCAGAGGGTACCTATTTAATAGAAGGTAAAACGGAAGTAACCGTAAACCAAATGGTAAATTATTTTAAGCAGAGCAAAAAAACATATCCAAAAGATGCATTAGGAAAAGGTGGAGCATCTACGATAGAACAGTTTTGTCAGATTTATTATGAAGAAGCTGAAAAAGAAAACATTAAGGCTGAAGTCGCTTTTGTCCAGTCGATGAAAGAGACCGGCTGGCTGCAGTTTGGCGGTTCAGTAAAGATCGAACAATACAATTTTGCAGGATTAGGTTCAACAACGGCAGGTGTTACCGGAGAGACATTTCATAATGTAAGAGAAGGAGTCCGCGCACAGATTCAGCACTTGAAAGCCTATGGATCGACACAGCAATTAAATCAAAAATGTGTTGATACCCGATTCCAATATGTGACAAGAGGAAGTTCCATCTATGTAGAATGGCTTGGTATTCCGAATAATCCGTATGGAAAAGGCTGGGCAGCTGACGATGGATATGGTGTAAAAATTGTAAATATGATCAAGAATATGAAAAAAATGTAATTGTGTGAAAGTGCCTCATAGCATAAGGCAGTGAAATATAGCAGTTAAATTGCTATAAAGATCTACTTACTGTTATGGGGCACTTTTTCAATTTTGACAGAAGAATGGTAGGTGCAAGTAAAAACAACAAGGAGAGGTGGAAAAGTGAATGAAAAGAGTAATACAAATAATTACAACAGCGATAATCATTATAAGTGTTTTAAATATTATCAATGTGAATACTGTGCAGGCTGCAAATAATGAAGAAATAATGATTCCGGATTTACATGAGCATTCATCTGAAGATGAAACAACGGTTAGCGTTAATAGTGTAGAATCTACAGAGCCAGTTGGGGCAAATAGCAAAATTCATTTTATTGGGATTGGAGTGAATAATGATGCTATCTTAATAGAAAGCAACGGGCGATATGGTATGGTAGACTCTGGAGAGAAAGAGGATAGAACAGATGGATTAATAGGATGTACTGCTCAAGTTGTGCATTATTTAAAGATGCATGGAGTTAAACAACTTGATTTTTATATAGCAACACATGCACATAGTGACCATATAGGTAATGCGGAAAGTATTCTTAGAGAATTTCCTACAAAAAAAGTTTATATTGGAAAATACAATGATGAATATATTTATGAAAAGAAAAATAGATGGGATAATCAGCAAATATATGATAATCTTGTAAAAACAGCCAAAGAAACCGGGGCAGAACTTATACAAGATTTTGATTCAACGAATACAAAATTTTCACTTGGAGATTTAAGAATTCAAATTTATAATTATGAAAGAAAAGTTGATCAAAATGGCAATCGAATAGCAGTGTGGGATGATAATGTGAATTCTTTGATTACTTTAGTTAAATCTGGTGATAATACTGTTTTATTGACTGGTGATGCTACACCGGCGTCTTTTGCGATGCTTCCGGATGATGTGAAAAATGTGACTGTGTTAAAGCTGGCACATCACGGGGATCCGCATAATAATACAATAGAGATTTTGGAAAAGATGAACCCTCAAATTTCGATTCAAACAGGATCAACTGATCATCTTTCTAAAGAAGAGTATGAGTTTTTGACATGTGGAGGAAGAAAATATTTTAGTACATTGGCGGATCAGGCATCTGTTATTGTTGAATTCCCTATAAACGGATCAGAAAAAAGTGTAAATGTATATACCGAAAAAATGTTACCGGATAATTTTTATAAGATGGGGGATTATTATTATTCATTTGATGAAAATGGACGTGCATTGAAAGGTACACAAACAATAAATGGGAACAACTATCTTTTTGATATAAATGGTAGAGAACAGTTTGGCTTAAGTCAAATTAATAATAGAAAAATGTATCTAGATTTACAAACGGGGTGCGCATGGAAGAATCGCTGGTTTTTACAAGCAGGACGAGACTATTATTATTTTGATGATAATGGATATGCATTAAAATCAGGATGGTATGAGATAGCAGGAGTGAAATACTATTTTGATGCAGAAGGAATATGGGTGCCAAATGCGAAAGTGGAGGGATGGCAGAAAAATACAACAGGATGGTGGTATCGTAATTATGATGGATCATATCCATATAACGCATGGAAATATATTGGAAAGTATTACTATTATTTTGATCAAAATGGTTATATGGTTACAGGATGGAAAAGAATAAATGGATATTGGTATTATCTTTCTGATTCAGGTGCAATGCAGATCGGTTGGCTGAAAAAGGGAGAAACTTGGTATTATTTGTGTGAAAGTGGAGAAATGCAAACGGGTTGGGTTTATGTTGGAGGTTCATGGTATTATATGCGTGAATCAGGAGAGATGTTAGTAGGCAAACAAACGCTAGGAGGAAATATATATTATTTTACTGCCGGAGGACAATGGATCGATACCTCAAAACATGGGAATTGGGAAAGGAATCAAGTTGGTTATTGGTGGAACAATGGAGACGGAACGTGGCCATTTAATTGTTGGAAAAAGATAGATGGATATTGGTATTGGTTTAACAATTATGGTTATAGAAAGTCGGAATGGTTGGTATTGAATGATGGAACCTATTATTTAAATGCGGATGGTATTATGATGACGGGCTGGGTTCAAGTGGATAATATATGGTATTGTTTTGATAAATCAGGCCGCATGATGACAGGAAATGTGATTCTGGGAGACAATAACAAATATTATTTTAATGAAAAAGGGCAACTTCAGGTGGGGTGGTTTGAATACAATGGAAGAACGGTATATTCGAATCAATCGGGAATTCGATTTGAAAGATCTGGATGGAATCTTATAAATGAAAAGTGGTATTATTTGGATGAAAATTATGGACGTTGTACTGGGTGGCTTGTTTTTAATAAGGATCAGGAGAATGAAATGTGCTACTATTTGGCTGATGATGGCGTGATGGTTACAGGAGAACAAATAATTCAGGGAGTAAAGTATTATTTTTCACCATCAGGATTGCTTCGGAATGTTGAACAATAGTAGTATAATTTCAAGCATCACATTTTCATTAGTTGAACTGAGAAAACAACTATTGTATAATTAAAATATCTTATAGGAAAAGGAGCAGTTTGACATGCGTGTATCAGTATGTGTTGTAGCTTATAATGAAGAAAGAACATTACCACTACTTTTATCAGATATAAAAAAACAGACATATGAACATAAAAAAATAGAAATTGTATTAGTTGATAGTATGTCAACAGATCAAACACGTGAAGCAATGAATCTGTTTAAAAAGGAAAATAATGAGTTTGAAAATGTTCTGATTCGTGAAAATCCGAAAAAAAAGCAGGCTTCAGGCTGGAATGTTGCGATCGCATCTTCTAGTGGAGATGTAATTATCAGAATTGACGCTCATGCGAGAATTCCAGAGGACTTTGTGCAAAAAAATATAAAGAATATAGAAGATGGTGAATTTGTTGTGGGCGGTCCAAGACCTAATACCGTGGATCAACCAACAGCGTGGAAAGAAATTCTGCTTTTGGCAGAATCTTCAATGTTCGGAAGCGGAATTGCTTCATTTAGAAGAAAAAGTTCAGAAAGAAAATATGTAAAATCAGTATTTCATGGGGCATATAGAAGAGAAGTATTCGAAAAAGTCGGCGGTTTTAATGAAAATCTTGGAAGGACAGAAGATAATGAATTGCATTATCGAATTAGAAAAGCCGGATATAAGATATGTTATGACCCGGAAATTATTTCTTATCAGTTTGTGCGTGGAACATTTAGACAAATGATAAAACAAAAATATGGGAATGGGTATTGGATTGGATTGACAACAGGGGTGTGTCCGGAGTGTCTTTCTATCTATTATTTCGTTCCGTTTAGTTTTTTGGTCGCACTTTTAGGTTCGATTCTATTGTGCGGAATGAAGAAACCAGTTCCTTTTGTATTGTTGAATGTGATGTATTGGGGAATAAATATTTTGATGACATTGGGAAGTGTAAAAAGCGAGAAAAAACAAATAGGACAGGTATTGCTTCCTATCATTTTCTTTTTGCTTCATATCGCTTATGGAGTTGGGAC
>ERZ857693.886-NODE-886-length-42871-cov-5.574225_pt1 | contig 42871 bp, 67 predicted proteins | sample MGYA00519765_ERZ857693 | MGnify/ENA primary metagenome ERZ857693 (study PRJEB31778, sample SAMEA3449354) | human gut metagenome | biome: human gut; feature: human-associated habitat; material: faeces | place: United Kingdom | collected 2010/2012 ... | reverse complement strand
TATTTTTTATGCCGCATTCATCCCCGCCCGACTATGTCGGACGAGGTTTTCTGCGGAGAACTGGATAAATTTGGTTTTTAATTGCTCGAGAGCAACTACGGCATCGCCGTAAATCTTAGAAGCATCCTCTAACGCACTTGAAAATCCCTTTTGAATAGCTGCGTTTTTCTGCGTTTCAATAAGTTTTTCAAGTGTATCTTTTGTTCCTTGATAAGCCGTCTGTATGCTTCCAATTTCCTTAGCAATATCTGGTGCGTACTTTGAGATTTGTTCGTAGTAGAACTTGAACAAGGACTCGTCCTGCGCTGATAAACTTCCATTCTTTTTAAATTTCTCATTTATTTCCCAAAATTTGTCCAGTGAATCCATTGCCGAATCAAAATTACTAAGCTCATCTTGTTTAAACTTTGGCCACTCAACATTCAGCTTTGAAATGGCTTTGTTAAGGTTATCAGCTATAGCGGTATACTTTGTGTCATTTCCCCCAAATATAAGCCCCCATGCTGCCTCAAATAATCCAAAAAACGTGTTGGCAACTATATTTGCACTTGTTTTTAAGATTTCGCCCCAGTTGATGCCCTTAATGAAGTTGTTTATATCAACTCCAAGAGATCTCCAATTAAATGTTGCTGCAAACTCGTTAATTGCGGATAGTGCACCTTTAAATGCCTGGCCTAGCGCTTTTCCTGCTTGGCTAAAATCAGTCTTAGCCAAAAAAGTATTTGCGGAATTTGCCAGTTCTGAGCCTATTCTTTTCCAATCAACCGTTACTGAAAACGTAAGTAAGGATGAAGTTGCTGTATTCATTCCGTCGGATAGCATTGTGCCGATTGCTTGCCAATCTGTCTTGTAAAATACGCTGTTGATTCCGTTTGAAAAATTTTTGGATATTGAATTAAAATCAATTCCTTCTATTCCTGTTGTTAGCGCAGATGTGATTCCATTGATTCCAGCTGCAATAGTTTGTCCAGTTTTTGTATAGTCTCTATCTGCAAAAATGCTATTGATTGTATTTGCAAGTGCATTACCTGCTTCCTGCCACCCTGTAGTGCCGCTAAAATTGATTTTAGACATATCTACTACAAATCCATCAAGGAAGTTCCACAAAGCCTTGTATTTGGCATTCAGAGTCTTTCCAAGGCCATCCCAATCAATAGTAGCTATCGCGCTTCTGAGTCCGCTTGACATAAATTCGCCAAGTGATGCCCAGTGAGTTGTGTCAATAAAGGTATTGATTGCACCTATGGCTGTGTTGACCGCTTCTCCAAGTGTTCTTCCAACGCTCTTATCAAGACCTTCCGTCTCAAAGAAGCCATTTATAAATGTTCCTGTGACTTTGGCAATTTTGTTTGCCTGCTCCTTGATTGGCTCCCAGTCAATGGAATCAAGTGCGTCACGGAGTTTCGTTCCAACTATTTTACCGATGTCAGTAAAATCGGATTTCGCCCAAGCGTCCTTTACAAGATCTGCAAAGTTAGATACCGCTCCTGGTATATCCTTTTTTGTAAAAAGTATAGGATCTTCCGTTCCTGAGCCGTTTCCAGAACCACTTCCGCTTCCACTTCCTGAACCGCTGTTAGCTGCGTTATCGAGATCTTCTGAGAACTTCTCAATTTCGTCAAATCCCATTAACTCACGCTTTAACTCATCGGTCTTGTCTTTTAACTTATCAGTTGCGTCACTTGCTGCATCTCCTGCAGATGCTGTGCCATTTAAACTATCACGATAGTCTTTGATGTTTTTTACAGCCACCGTATATGATGTTTGCCCTGTTATTGATGCTATGAAAGCACCTACAGCATTGATTCCTGCAACTGCATAATCAACAATTTGGTCGATAATTGGTGCAACAATATTCAGTATTGGCTCAAATGCCGCAGCTACGCTATTTCCAACATATGACATGTCAGATGTCAATAACGACAAACTCTTATTCGCCCTGTCGCTAAACATAACAAGATTGTTGATTCCATCCTTAATTCCTGATCGTAGCTTGTTAAACAGCACATACAAAGATCTGATTCCGAAACCGTAGCGCAACACAGTTGTAATTCCGTGCTTTAATTTTTTGTTAAAATCTCCGAGGCTGGCTGAGGACTGGCTGAATGGACTCTTTAGTCCAGATAATGCGTTTTTGGCTGAACCAAAATTTAGAAACTCCCATGATAGCTTTGCAAAGCTTTTTGTGAACGACAAGATCTGCTTGTTTACTTTCACTGCAAAAGATCCTATTTTGCCAATTGCACCTGCAACAGATATCGCCTTTCCTACAAATCCACCCATGATGCCTGCCAAATCACTTATATCTGATTTTAACTGGGATAGGCTAAGTGGCAATTTTTGCATGTTTCTGTTCAGTCTGTTGATATCCTCTGGTGTGTCTCTAAATATTGGCGGCTCTTGCGAAGCTTGTTCAAGCGATTGCCTGTAAAAACCTAAGTTTCCTGTAAGCTCACTTATGCTAGAGCTCATATGGTCAATAACCATGTCAGACGTTTGCGATGCATTTGACAATGCTTGCAATGCTGTTTCCGACAATTGACCAGTTTGCGCAAATGCTCTAACCTCATTCTGTGTTAATTGCAGAACAGAATCCAATGCAGACAAGCTTTGTTCAACCAAATTTACATGATTGTTTAAATCATCTATTGGTGCAGAAGTTTCACTTGCGGTACTATATTCTCTGAGGGTTCCATGCAATGTTGACAATGCATTTTCTATGCTTTCGGTTGCAATTCCTAATTGCTGTGCTGATTGTACAATCATAGTTCTGGCCTGTGAGCCAACCCTATCTGTCGAAGACGGGAGTGATTGCAACATATCAAATAATTCTGATAGCTTTTGTTCAACAGAATCAGTTGCAGTGCCTAAATCCGATAGTGATTCCATCAAATTTAATTTTGGTGAATTCTTTTGTTCTGTTTGCAACATTTCTAGTGATTCTTGCAAAATTTTAGTTCTATAGTCCTGCATATCCCCTAGAAATGAATTATATTCTGCTAACCACTGTTCACCTTTTGTAATGTCAGTTCCATTGCGTACAGCTTCTAGTACTTCTCCAACCTGTTTGATTGAGGACCTTGTTTGTGCAAGCTGTTCACGGTATTTTAAAATTTTGTCAATAGCTACATCGAGACTTTCGTTGTTGTTATTCCATGTTTCGTTAATAGATTTAATAAGCTCGCCTTTGTAATTTATTAGCTTTTGATACAAAGACTGTATTTCGCTTAGTTTTGTAGGAATATTGATTTCATTTCCTTTTGCAGTCGTCTTAGCAATTAAGCGTTCTGGGCTGCTAGATCCTAGTGCATATTTCAATTCAGAATCATGTACTAATTCTCTTATTGTTTTGCTTGCACTGTTTTTAATATCGGTAGTCTGTTTTATTGTTTCCTGTAATGCTTTTATGTTCAGCTTTGCAATTCCAGAAAAGTCAATGTTTTTCAAAGAAGCCAGTTCACCCAAGCCAAGTTCTTTAAGCCCCTTGAATGCTCCTGCCAGACCTTTTCCATCCCCTACAGCGTTCGTAACAGATTCAATGGTTGACCTTAAATTGATAAGGTCTTTCATTTCACTGTTCACAACATCGGTTACAGTCTGCTGTTCTTTTTCAAATGCTCTGGTCTTCTGCCCGATGGCGCTTGTGACTTCTTTTACGCTTTCTGTTCCGCTGTTTTCTGATAGTTTTTTGCCACCATAAACATCGTTTTCCGTAATCCCATACTTCTCGCTAAGGTTAGGTATGTCTTTTGCAGCAAATTTTGATAGTTCGGATTCAATCTCCTGTACCGGAATTAAGCCGTTTTTGATAACATCCTGTGATGTCATCACAGCTTCCTTGCGTATATCCCTTAAACGCTCTACTACGTCCTTGAACAGATCTGTTGCGTTTTTTGTAGTATCAAATGTGGTATTTATTGATTTGTTCATATCATCTATGAACGCTACAAAATCTGTACCACTATTTGTTGTGGAAAAATTCTTTCCAAGTACACTTCGCAAGTTTGCAAATTCCCTGTCTGTATTTAAATCGTTCTTTACGCCAATCGGGATCTTTATGTTTCGAGCTTTTTTGATATAGTTATCAAAGGCCTTTTCAACACCGTCTAGCTGTCTGATTTCCTTAACGTTCTGTGCGATGGTATTTTTTACATTTTCCATCGCACTTTCCACGTTTTCCATGGCCCTTTTCCATGTGTCCTCGGAAAAAATTGAACCCTTCTTTTCGTTAAGTTGTAGGTTGTTAAGCTTAATAGATGCTTCTGCCAGTTCTCTTACAGATTTCTCAACTGCTGCAATTCCTGTCTTGTTGGTTATCCCTGTCAGCTTCGTTAGTCTTTGCGTTAATCCATTTACAGATGTTGAGTAGCGGTCAATTCCGCTTTTGTTGTCGCCCAATCCGGTTAGGGATTGTTTCAACGCTTCAATATCAGATATAGCTTCTTTGATATTTGTTTTAGCTTCAATCCGTATTGAATCAATATTTACCTCACTCATTTTATCCCTCCTCCCTTAGATCGGGCTCTCTGGCAAGCCTTGCTTTTCAAGCTGCCTGATTCTTTGCTTCATCTCGTACACTGCGATTTCCTCATTTGACTCCGCATTGCCGTTTTTGCTTTTCTTCGCTTCCTGCTGCAAGAAAGGCATATCTGGATATTCGAACGGCGGTGTATGCTTACCTTTGAACCACTGGCTGTTACCCAGTGTTGATAAAATAGACATTCTTACATACCTGCCAAGCATGTGGTTTTGCATATCGACTTGCTGTTGATGCAGCTTGTAAGCAAGTTCATATGGTTTTAACTCGCACGGACACATATCGCCTATTTTTTCAGCAGTAAAGCCGTATTGTTGCGTAACACACAAAAAATACGGAAGCAGCTTTTCATCGTAATAATCAATTGGATCTATTACTCTGTTTTTTGCTCTTTCGCTTCTTTCTCCGCTTTCATCTGCAGCACTTCTTTCTTGAAAAAACCATTTTGCATTACCTCTTTTAGCAGCTCTTCAAACAGCTCTTTGATGCTTGAATCTTCCTGATCGGTATACTCATCAATCAATTCGCATACCTTTGCTGTTGCCTCTTCCTTGCCTTTATTTGTGTTGTAATCATACCCAAACTCATCCTTATGTCTTTTTTGCAGTCCCACAAGCAAAAACTCCGGAACCATATTAAGCATCATTTCGATATCGTCAACAAAATCACCGTTGGACTGCCGAACTTCATCATCGCTGGACTGCTGAATTTCTTTAATCTTCTTTAAAATTCCGCTCTTTGTAGTTGCTTCGATTCCAAACTTAATTTCGTAATTCATAAATTTCATAATTCATTCTCCTTTAAACAAAAAACGGGAAGCTCACGCTTCCCGAATATAGCTGTTACATTTCTTTCTTTGCCAGTGTAATTGATGTTGGATAACCATTCTCATCTTCTGTTACAGATACGGTATAACTATCCTCAATCCACCTTGGAACGGTTACTGTGGCAATTGTTGCTGTTCCTGTGAGGTGATCTTCTGTTGCCTCGTCTGGTGCGAAAGATTCTGTTCCTACAAAAGCCACAATTCCTTCTGAACCTTTTCCATCTGTGCCGTAAAGGATGCAGATATCTAATTGTTTTCCCTCGTTTTTAACTAGTTCATCCTTATATTTTTTTTCAAATGCACCTGGTACTTCCATTGATGCAGCTGCTCTTCTTCCCTGTTCCTGAGTCTCTATCAAGTCTTCCAAGGTTGATGTATCAACCATGTTGACAGTGCCGAAAGGTGATGGAATTGATTTTGCTCTGATCAAGAGCTTATATTCACCTGCCCAGTAATCGGCTGCGCCATCTTCCTTTGTCTTTTCTCTGTAGATGATTCTACTTTTTAAACCTACTGCCATTTTGTATTCCTCCTACTAAAAAAGCCCCATCTTGCCGATGGAGCTTAAAAAATATCATTCCAATCAAATGTTCTTTCAAAACGTGCTACATAACGATATATTGGTGATTGATTGTCCGCATATGGTGACATTTTTACATCAAACATAAGTTTTTTTAGGCAGCCCATAATTTCTGCCATTATAGTTCTGCAGTCTAGCTGTGATGTGTTGCTATACACTTCAATTTGGAATCCTGCCACTATAGTGTTGATTCTTGTGCGTTCCAGATCGGAGTTTGCTTCGCTTCCACCCAACTCATGGACGTACACGCAGGGAAAATTGCGTTGTGAATCATTGCTTATGCTTGAGGTGGTGTACATTATTTGTGGATATCTTTTCTTTAGCTTGTTGTATGTCTTGCCTTTCACAAGGGATAATACCTTGCTCTCAAGGTCGATGACCCATTGATTCTGAGCCATTATCCGAACACCTCCCTTGCAATTCTTTCAATATCATGTCTCATTTGTGTTGAGGCATGATACATAAATGGTCTTGACGGCATACCTTCTGTAAAGTACCACTTACCATCTCCCCCCAGATAATACCAACCATATCTACCATCTGCCGTTTTTCTAATTGTTTTTCCTTGCGCATAAATAGCCGGGAGCTTGCCTGGATACGGAGTAGTAGCGCCTATGATTCCTGCTCCCATCTCTACATAGATAGCATGTTCTGAATCAGCTTCTACTGCAAAGATAACTCGCTCTGCGTTGCTCTCTATCTCGGTTGAGTGAATGCTATTTACAAGTTCACCAGTAAATACTGCATCCATCGTCAAGACTTCTTCTGTTGCTTTTTCAACTCCGTAATCAGTAAGCTTCTTCATGAAAAGCTCTACTCGCGTTTGGAACGTTTTCTGGTAACGTTCCAACATCCTTATGGCTTCATCTACTCCGCTCACCTTTATTTCCAAAGCCTTTGCCATTAGGTTTTTTCCTCGTTTTGCTGCAATACCTGCAGATAGTAAGACGTTTCATTCAGTGCTTCATTCATGATTCCACTCACTTGATAATCAGCCGAATTTTCGTCTGGTGATCCATTTGGTTTCGTTTTGATTTCTGAGTGTAGCCAGATTCTTGCTCCAAACGGCAAGCTAAGTTTGTTTCCGTTAGAGTCTTTTGCATGTTTAGCTAAGATGAGCGTAGCATAATTGTTTGTACTATCACTGCCCCATGCTCGCATGACAGCGTTTTTTAGCTGTGATGTGATTGTCCCCCAAAACTTTATAGGATTGCTGTAAAGCACTTCCATTTCACCGCTTTCTTTTGGGATTTTTTTACCTTCGTCATCGGTATAAAAATATACTTCCCCATCAGCTCCAATATAGCTCTCATACTGAATGTCGCCGTTTTCATCTCTCAGATATCCAGGTGCTTTCCCGACTTGGTATGAATACCACATCTGTTGGCGATTTCTCCTACTTGTTCGTGCCATCTTTTAGTTGCTTGTATACCTGATTGACACCAGTGCTAGATAAACCTGATACAATGCCGACAGCAATCGCATTCAGAATATCCTGTGCCGGAAAGTCTGGTATGACATACATTCCTAAAGCCCCCAGAATGCCGCCAAAAGCGCCCACAATAACTGGAATGTAATTATCCTTGACTGCTGGAATTGTCTTGGCTGCAAGCCCAATTAAATAGCAAATAACTACAATTGCAATCACGGTAGTCATGCTCGATATATCCATTTTATTTACCTCCTCCACTCTTGATGTGTAACTCTTTGATCTCTTCATACATCTTTTTAACCATACCGTTTCCGCCCAAATCATGATAGGCTTCATACATTTCCTCGAAGTTCTGATAAGCATAGGATGGTATCTCCCCTAGCCGCATGTATTTTGTGTGATACTCGATCAGTTGCACACGCAATAACAGCATGGTTCCTCTCTCATTCGCGTTCTTGTCTTTCTTCTGTTGCTGCAGAAGCCAAACAATGTATCCTAAAGCAATTGGAAGGATGATTGTGTATGTTTGTAATAAAAACTCTTGCATCTTTATATCTCCTGCTTATATTTTTGCACATTGCCCACCGCCGCTTTAATGTGCACCCTGCCAGCGTATTCACAAGCATTGCAAACACACTGGCGAACATCCTTCTTAGACTGTTGCTAACGGTATTATTCCAGCGAACAACGTTTTTCTGTCTACCATTGTTCGCTGAATGGAATCCTCACTATGCTGACTCTCGCCCTCAAAGCCAATCGAGTTATAATCGTACAAAGCCAAATTTCGGATCTGGCTATAGTACCTGTCTAAATCTTGTGCAATCATTCCGTCCGTGTATCCAAGTGGATATCTTCTTTTGTCCCTGACCTCCCTGATTGCGCTTTTGATTTTTTGCTTGAGTAGCGATTCTGAAAAGCTGCCGCCTTCTTCATCATTTGAAAGCTCAACTTGCAAATCAAAAAAAAGCTCGTCTGCAAGGTTGTCTGTATAACTCATACTTTCTCACCTCCATCAAACAGCTTTTGGTTTCTTACCTCTTCGCTTTGGCTCATCATCAACTTGCAACTCTGAAATTTCAATTTTCTCTTCCACTGGGACGTCAATCTCTAGGGCATCGCTTTTTTCTTCCATTGGGACGTCTTCACCAGCTGCATAGTAGATTCCGTTAAGCTTGATCATGTGATCGAATTTCATTATTTGACGTCAATTACAAATGTGCTGTCGATGCCCTCATATGATGGAAGCACGATCTGTGATACGCTAGTTGTAGTCTTAATAGGTGGTCCCTGCTCGGTTTTGGTCGCAATTGCAATGCGGTTATCAAGCATGGCAACATCCACATTTTTATTTGACATCAATGTACGCTCTTCTGGTGTTACACCATAATATGTTGATCCTAGTGTTCCTGCGCCGATTATGGTTACTTTGTCATCCGGGTAAAACTTTTGTGTCTCTCCTTTGTAGTCAATGTACATCTTGTCGTAAATGATAGGCGTCAGACCTGTCTTTCGTGTAAAGATCTCCTTAACGGTTGCTTCATCGGTAAAATCAACCGTCTTGCCGGAAGAAGTAATTAAAGCATTCTTGATCTGCTCGTTTTCAACGAGATAGTCAAAGGTAGTGCTGTTCATCATCGCATAGCGAGGAAGTACTCCGATTGACTTTAAATATTTAGTACCCTGCTGAACGTCTTTTAACGGCTTTGCTGTGTCAGGATGATCCCAAGTATCAGTACCTTCGATTTTCAAATAATGATTTTGCTTATACGTTCCATCGCTATCGTAATCGTAGCCATAAACCATATTGTCGCTCTCTGGTTCCCCGGTTCCTATTGCAATAGATGGCTTTCCGTCCTTTGGTGCAAGTAGTGCCATTCGCATTACTTCGGCAGCGATTTCTGCACCGTCAATAAGCCTTGCGGCATCATTGTAAATTGATGATATAATGTCTCCAATGAATGGGCTATTAGCGTCTTCGATCTCCATGAGTCGCATTAAATCTTCCTCTCGTACAGTCATGCTCTCACGGAAAAAGACCATCTGTGTAGACTCTTGCTTAAATCCCTCACGGGCTCTGATCATCGGAATTGCATCAAAATTACTTGGCTTTAAGATGGCATTTAAGCCTTTGTGTGTCTTAATCCATTTTAACGATAAGCCCAGCTTCTTTCTGTTCGGAAAAAAAGCCTTTCCGACAAAGCCCATGGCATTACTTGGATCTTGTGTACGTCTTACGGCAACTGCCTGTGAATCATAAATATCTGTAATTAAAACTGCCATTGTTCCTCCTTTTTACTCAACCACGATCATAGGCAGGATCTTAGTTAAGTCTGCATCATAAGTGATTCCTGCATTCTGTTCTGCTCTTGACTTGTTAATGTATGCCTTTTTAAGGATCGTTCCTTGTGGTCGATGCTCATACACATCAAAAAGTAAGATTCCAGCTCCGCCTGTCCATGGTGTTGCTGCAACTACTGTTCCTGTTCCACTAATTACACTTCCTGCTTTTACAACCTTCTCTCCGGTATCGCTATCAGTAGTGCTGACATCTGTAAAATCAATAGTCATTGGCACTCCTTCAAACACCTCTCTGTTTAAGATCTCTGCACCGGATGGACGTATCTCGGTTGTTGCATATCTCATGTCTCCTCTTGCCATTTCTTGCTTCCTTTCTTTACATGTATTGTTTCAGCACAGACTCGTCGACTTCTGTTGAATATGTCGGTAGTGACTTCATGAGTTCAACAGCCTTACTCTCGTGACTATCTCCGTGCCCTGCGTTAACTTCGCCACGCTCTGCCAGAAACTCTTGCATCATCTTTGCCTTGAGTGTTTTCATGTGCTGCCTCAAAATTTCGTTTTCCTTATCTCCGTCTCCATCAGCTCTTGCTTCTGCGTACTGCTGTGCTACTTCTTTGGACATTTCCAAAGTGTCCATGTACGTATTGGTAGATTTCATGATCGTAAGCTCACGCTGCATTGCCTTGAACTGCTTGTCTCTCTCGGCTTCCGCCTCTTTCTTTGCTTCCGCTTCCTTCTCTTGAGCAGTCATCTTTTCTCTGAGCTGCTTTGTTTTGGCCGCGTTCTCAGATGCAAGCGCATCAGCTTTGTTTGTAAGCTTTGCAATCTGCGCGTTTGCCTGTGCAAGCTGCACTCTTAATGCATCAGCATCAATTTCCGGTTCGTTATTATTACCTGGTCCCTTTGGCTCTTCATGAGTTTCAACCTCCGGTGTCGGCTCTGCAAAAAGCTGCAGGTTTAATTTTCTCTTTGCGGCATTGCGTTCAAATGTTCTAAAAATCGGCTGAGTCTTCATAGATTCATTCCTTTCTGCGTTTGTGCGGTTCTCTCCGCTTTGATTTGTGCGATTATTAAGCTCTTCTCTGAGCTGTTTTGCTCCTTAAAGTCCGTCTCCGACTTGTTTGCCCTAATTTTGTGCAAACAAAAAGCCCTTCAAACCTTCGTTTAAAGAGCCTGTTCTTTGCATAAATTAAGAGTACGTCACCCAGCAGCGACAATTGATTACTTCCTCCGGGTTAGTAAAAGCAACTGCCATATCATGTGGATACCGCATAAGTGCTTTGCCTACTAAAAAGTAGTTGTTTATTGGTATAGTCGTTTGATCTTCCTTGTGGTGTGTTTCACGTTCTTTTCCGTCTATAATTGTGTTCCATGTTTTGTATGTTTTATTTCTGGTTGCCTCTTTGAAGTCTTTATGATTCAAAAAATCAAGGGCTGTATTTTCACTTATCAGGCGTATTCGATCTTCTGAGACATAATATTTTTCGTTGACATGATCCGCAGTTACCTGTGCTGTAGATAAACAAAAATCTGATATATAAACCTTTGTCTCGCTGTCAAGATCAATATATCGTGCAATCCATTTCAGCAATTTTGCTTCAAATTGTTCTGCTGCTTTCTTGGCATCAACTCTACCTGTTTCCTTCATAATCAGGATGAGTAAAATTAAAAAACGCATATCATCTTCAATTTTATTTGAAAATTCAATGCGTTCTTGTTTTTGCTTTTTTGTGATTCCCATTTCACCAAAAAATCTATTGTATGGCATGGACCGTATCTTTTCGATTTCATCAAAGCCAAATATCTGTGCCATATCATCACCTTATACCTTTCCGGTTATAGGGCTTGTTTCCAACTGATCTATTTGCCTATCAGTTGGTTCACTGTCTTCCACTGCTGCGGTTCCGCTTGATGCAGCAGCCTTTTGTACTGCTTCTATCATTTCCTTGCTGTCATTCCATGTTGCCTCAGTGTCTTCAAAACCGTCAATAAATTTAAGTGCATGTCTGCCATGCACACCAGTCTTAATGAGGGTTGATAAAGCATTTGCTTTGACTGACATGTCATAGTTCTTTCTTCTTGAGAAATGGAAATTAATGTCTCCAACATGTACTCTTTTGATTGGGTCATCGTCTTTAAGCACATTTGATGGAGTTAATTGAAGTACTTTTATGATAAGCTTAAGCTCCTCTCTCTGAGCCTTGCTTATGATTTGTTCCTCACGCACAGCGTCAATCTCAGCTGCACTCCATCCACTAGACATATCCATTGCTGTCCCCGTAGAACCACCGCCTTCTGAATCTTGTTGTGTAGGCACTTTGCATTTTTGTAAAATTCTTCGCCAGCGTGTATCTATCGCTGTTAATGTTGCGTTTGTATCAAATGCATTAGATAGTGCCTTGATTTGTGGTGTCTTTCCATCTGGTGTTGTGCTAGTAAGCACCCATTGCCCCGACTTCACTTCTACAGGCTTCTTAGTTTTGGGATCAACTGGAAAATCAACATCATTGCCCCACCATATCTCCTGAGTTTGCTGTGCTGTAAGGTTTGCAAAATCAGAGACTAGTGTGTTAAGTTCGATACAATCTGATATCTGCCTCTCGAAGCAGCCTGTTCTGTCAACAGATCTCTCGTATTCAACTATCGCAATTTTTTTGAGTGGATTTAATGATTTTTTAACAATTTTGCCTTTTGAGACTTCAAAGCGCATCTTGGGAGTAAAGCACGTAAAATATTGTTCACCATTGTCCGTTCTGTATGTTACTCCCATTAGCTTCTTTTGTTTGGCATCATTGCTATATACGCAAAAAGCATATCTTGGGTCTAGCGTATATATATCCACAAGGGCTTCGTCATCTTCTTCAAATTCAGTTTTGATGTCAACAAGTCGATATCCTACACCTACTTTTTCAACAAAATTGCCAAGCTCCTGATTCTTGTAACCTATGTTGCAAGCATTTGTAAGCATTTCGTTAAGTGCAGATATTCCTTCATCGTCTAAGCCTGCTGGTGTTTTGTGTGCGTCTTTGTCGGATCGCTGTATCAGCATTGCTGGCGTTCCCCAGAAATACGCCATTTTGAAATCAGTGATGTAGTTTGCGGCATTATCAGTTACTTTAATATTGATCTCAGGGCGAACAATTTTGGGTCTGTCCAGTGGTTGATCGCCGGCTTCAAAATCTATAAGATATTGCATCTCTAACCGATTAAATTTATGCTTCTCATATGCTTTTGACAATTCTTTGATTATGTTGTCGGCAGTAATTTCTTTTGCATCCGTATATATTTTCTGTCTTCCTTTTAACGTCCACATCCTGTTCGCCCTCCTTTCTTAATAGAATCTTTTGCCGCTGCTACTTTTGGCTTGTATCTTTTTTATAGGCTTAACTGACTGCACAATACCGTCCTGTGTAAGAATGCAAGTCATTTGCTCACATTTCCTACATTGCACTTCAAAAGCGTTCGTCGCTTTCTTGTCATAGTGGAAAATAATCCTTCCACAATTGGGGCATGTAATTATCTGGCTACTCATAGCGTTTCAGCCAGCGGCAGCATCGAGTCTTGCAATTTGTATACTTCGTCCTGGAAAGACTCGTAATCGGAATTGCATTCCTTCCGGTTCTGCTTGTATAACTCATGGTTGTTTATCCAGTTGCTAAACTGTACCTCTTTAGGATTGTTTGAATTGATTTTTGCCTGAAACGCAAAAATCAATTGATCATTTACTGTGCTGTCTCCTGACAGCGATATACTCTTGCTTCTAATCGTTAACATGGCTGTCTCCTTTTCGGGTAATAAAAAAGCGCCATACATATGTAAGGCGCAATTAACTTTATTTCATACTTTTCTATTGTTGAGAGTATCATAGTAATAGCATGTATTCAAGATGATATCTTGTGTCATTTAGTGATATTAAATGATAGGTTTTAGTGTTATAGGTAACCATGAAATTCCAATTAAAATGTCATAGTTAATATTGAATTGTTTTTTATCTGCCTACCAATGCTTTCCTTGATTGATAGCTTGATTACTCTCTTGATTACTCTCTTGATTACTCCCTTGATTACGGGAGCTTTGAAAGCCGCATAAATACTAGCTTTTTGATATGCATAGGTAACCAAGAAATTCCGCATTAGTAACCAAGAAATTCCGCATTAGTAACCAAGAAATTCCATAAAATATAAAAAGGTAACAATTTTATATTTACAATGGTAACTTATGGTGCTATAATAAACATAAAAGTAGAGAAAGAGAGGTTTTACACATGGCTAGAAAAAAGATTGGGCCAATAACCAGTTTAGGAAATGGAGACAAACTTACTGTTCAAAAAAGTTTACCGCTGTTTTCCTTGTGGCGTTCCGAGCTATCGCTTGCAGAATTTAAGATACTTGATACTTATTTATCACGAATAGACAGTCACAAGCCAGACAGGAGAACGGTTGTTTTCGAGAAAGGCGAACTTGAAAAAATTTTAGGAGTAAAAAAAATCAACAATCAAGACCTCAAGGCAAGATTAAAGCATCTTATGGGAAATGTAATAGAAGTTCAAGATGATAGTGAAAAACAAGGTTTTAGATTGGTGACGTTGTTTGAAGAAGCAACGGCAGAACAAGATGATTACGGGCTGTGGCAAGTAAAGCTAGAGTGTTCTCAAAAAGCAATGAAGTATTTTTTTAATATTGAAAACCTCGGATATCTTCGGTATAAGCTGCGCTGCATAACATTACTCACAAGCCGTTACACTTATATCATGTTTACATATCTCGAACAAAACCGTTTTCGAAAAAATTGGGAAGTGCAGCTTGATGAATTAAGGCAAATACTTGATTGTGATAAGGAAGAACTGTATAAAGAATACAAGTTTTTCAATCAAAAGATATTGAAACGTGTTCAAAAAGAAATGGATGAAAAAACTGAATGTCGGTATACATATGAACCCATTAAGAAAGGGCGAACGGTAGTTGGCATAAGATTTGAAGTCGAAACATTACCTATATTGGAAGTGCAAGTTCCAGAAGTGCCAGCGCCGAAAGAAGGGGAATCAGATCGCCCACTTTGGGAAAGTGCATTGGATGAATGGAAACTATCACAGGCACAGCTAGAAGAGATACAGACGCTACTCGTAACAGTACCAGTTCACAAGCTGCCAAGTTGCCAGAAGGAAGATCTGGAAAAGGCTTACTACCAGTATATGGCACAGAAGGCAGCAGAGATTAAACGCAGGAATGAACAGAAGCGCATCCGTAGTCGCTTTTCGTATTTGCGAAAACTCATGCAGGAAGATATAGCATCAAAGCCACCGCAGGAAGGAAATCAGAAATCACAGGCGGTTGCAAGGGGGACACAGGCATTCCAAAACTTTACAGAGCGCCAAGATAACAACTATACAGACAAAATTATGGACAAGTTAAAAAGCGATTTAAAGGAATTTCAGGAAAATCAAAGTTGCTGAAACATCAATAGCAGGAGAATTTTGCTTCCCCTGCTATTTTTTTATTGGTCCAGATATTCACTCCCAAACTTTTTCTCAAATTCGTTTAATGCTTCTTTGTGGAGCTTAAAAACATGTCGCTGCGTAAAATGTAACTCATCTACTATTTCGCACCATTGTTGCTGTGCAACGTAGCGTTTGAACAGTATATTATAATACTTGAACTCAAGCTGCTCCATTTGAACAATGATTTTAGATTTTAAGTCCACAAAAGAATCAATCATTGAATCAATTTCGCGTTCCATATCTACCAACTTACAAATCGTAGATGCAGTCTTGTCTGTGGCATGTCCAGTTTGCACATTGACATCTTTTACACAACTCGGAACCGAACAAAGCATATTCTTTAACTGTGTTTTTTCATAGATCTTGTTTGATATTTTAAGATCAAGTACGCTAATTTGTGATAGATAGTGTTTTGTATCCATACATGCCTCCAATCTTAATAGATGCTGTTAATGATTCTTGTTGGTCTTGGTTTTCTGCGCTGTATGCGCAGCGCGAAGTTTGCGAATGTATCTGGTACATCATCAAGCTGCTTTTTCCCACTGGTGGAGTACTGGGCCAGAAGAGACATCATTACACCATATGGCTCTTTTGGTGTATAAAGCTTTTTGTCTTTAAAGACAACGTGCTGCAATATCCAGTTCGAACACTGATATATTCTTGCCTCTTTGTTCGTTTCAGTCATTCGAGATGATATGTTACAGATCCAACCTTTTTCAAGAACGCGTTTATCAACTTCAAGAGAGACACGATCTCCACCACTATTGCCCTCAAACTCACAATCTTCAACCTTGTTGTCGGCGAGGAGATTTGCGGAATTTTCGTACTGCGCTTCATAATCAGAAGAATTGCTGCATACGCAGTCTACGCAGTAATACAAATCTTTCCCCTCATACTTTATAAGCACTGGAAGGACAAAGAAATCAGTACCTGTTGATTTTGTATCGGCTTGAGCAGTGATACGTTCAATTTTCGAGGTTGGAAGTTCCTTGTATCGCATGATTTTTTCTTCTGGAAACAGCAATCCTTCTCTTTCAACCGGTCGTTGCATGTAAAGGCAGTTGTATGACACATCATCCATCATCAGCGCTTGCCTTGCAAAGAACTCCTTTGTAAAGCCACCTATTGCATAGTCAAAGTTGCTGTCGCCTGTCTCCGGGTCTGTGGCAGGAATAGAAATAACCCTTACGCGGTTGTTTCCATCGTATATATCTATCAGCCTTCCAATAACATCTTGAGTTGACCAACGTGTTGCTTGCATGATCTCTTTGCAAGGATTATTATTGCTATCAACTGTTTTTCGCTGTAATGCATCTACAGTATAAGCTCCCCACATCTTGTCAAGGTAGTTTTTGTTCAAGGCTTCTTCTAGGCCACCTATCATATCATCGGTAAATAAAAATTTGCTTGCACGAACTTTTCCGGCACTCTTTGCGCCTACAGATGTTGTTTGCAAAGATGGAAATGGTTTATATTTTCCAACATTGAATTGTTGCATCAATGCATTTGTAGATGTAATTTTCAAGTCTGGGAAGATATCGTGCCAAGCGTATTCAAGTGCATCATCAACCATTTGATAGACACCATCGTAATACATACGTGTGATATCACCTGAGTGTGAATAGAACAGGCTGTAATCGTCTGGAAACCAACCAATTACGGCTGAATGGAAGAACTTGAGTAGGGTTGTGTTATGCGTAACAATATAATCGTCAGTGACATATAAATGTGACGGATCATCAATATATATACACTGGCACTCATCATCTCCGATATATTTAATTGATTTTATTCTACAGTATTCAAAATGGTTGAAGTTTTCACCAGAAATGCAAGGTATGTAAAAGTGAGTTGGTTTGTAAAGCATTCTTGAAGTCTCTACAACTTTTTGACATTCAAAAACTCCAAGTGAAGTTTCGTAAATTGATAACCATAAATGGTTGTCGGATGCTCTACATTTAGATCCATCATCAAGAGTAATTTCATAGATTTTGCGTTTCCCTTGAGGAAAAATTCCGACTACGGTTGATTCATTGCCATTCGCAGCAAATACTTTGTCGCCAACCTTTAAATCACCCATCTGAACAAAACCGTTCGGAGTAAGTACCTTTGAATATAATGGCTGTGCCTTGCCCGTACCAGGCGGCATGGATATGCATAGAATGTCGTACTTATCATCAAGCATACCTTGATAAGATTCTATAAGCTGGAACTTCTCGAACTGCTTAATCTTTGGCTTGTAGAACATCTTTCGAGGTTCGCGCTTGTGCTCTAAGAATAGTAAATAATCATTGAATATTCTTGCTCGTGCACCATTCAGATAAGTCTGCCAATACAGTTTGTCCCACTCGTCACCCTCTACTTTTCTGTTGCGATTGCAGTACCACCTGACATAGCTATTTACATGGTCGCCATACCCTCTATACGCATCAAGATTCTTGAAATCACGATTTGGTATAAACTCATTAGCGTCAAGCAGAATCAGTCTTGCTCCGCCACATAAGGTGCTGAGCTGGCTGTATGTAGGCTGCATGATGATCTGGCGCTGTATATTCTCCACACGTTCTTTGTGTTGTCTTAATTCTAACAAAAAAGAGGCTCCTCCTTTCCTAACACTTAAAGAAGAGCCTCCATTTTGGCTGTTACATAATCACCATTTTGATTATGCCGTTTTAATTATTTTCTTACTATGTCTTCTCTGTTTACCCAGCCGTAGACGTTATCGCCTATGATGTGATACTGATGCTTGCCACTCTCACAAATACTTGTTACAGTTGCAACCTCTGGAACTGCAGTAATTGGCTTATCGGCCCATGCCGACATATACTGTTTATTGCCCGTAAATTGGACCTTATCGCCTAAGTTTATAACTTGTGCGTTAGCATTTGCAGAATAGCTGTAATAGCCGCTTCCTGCCTTTGTAAAGGCATATCCACAAGCCTCTCCCGGCCATACAATCTTATACCAACCAGAAGCGGTGATTTCAAGGACTTCTACGGCTACAGAAGTTTTGATTGTATCGAGCTTCTTTGCAGATGTATCTGCCCCTGTGCGGATGTTCATAGGTGTGAGCGCAACTGCTGTTCCAATGCCCTTGCCACAGAGTGTAGTGTTACCAGTTGAGATAATCTCGCACTCCACTTTAGAGCCATCATCCAGTACTACTACAGTATGTCCCTGTACAGTTGTACACAGAATATCTCCACGCATCTGATATGCTGAGGACTCTGTACATTTTGGCTCACGGATGATTTCAAATTCATCTGTAGCATACAAAACCTCAACTTCGTTGGCAGTAGAAAACCACGGAATGTCGCGCTGCAAAGCATATGCCACGCATACACGTACAAGGCTGCTACAGTCTGTCTCCACTGGCGTGTTAACCTTGCTGCAATCCCATCCGTACTGCTTAGCCTTGTCGTACAAATCCCAAGATGTAGACTGATCGTAACCGATATTATTATTTGCGCACGCTGCTTCCATGCACTGTGCAATGCGCTCACGCACTGCTGCATCTTTAGCACGGATAACTACCCACCCCTTATCATGGCGATACCATGCTTCTACAGCTACTTCCTGCCCTGTCTGATCTCCTGCCTGTCCGCCAATCACTTTTCCATTCTCATCAATTCTCGCCGAACCTACTCTAACCATTTATTTTCCTCCATTCAGTGTAAAAAAGCCAATCTTCTGCTAATATGTCTTCAACAGAAGGTGTCCAGTCAATTTGTGTACCATTTGGATACACAAGAGCAATAGTTGTTTTGCTATTTTCTACAAGTTTAAGATATATTTTTTTCTCATGCCAGGCTTTACGTGTTATTTTGCAACCGTCTTTGAGTGCAAAAAGAGCATGGTTAAAAGAAAATGGTCTTGAGAAGTAGAATGCTCCCAATTTCGAACGATCTGCTTCATCTGCTGGATACCAGTCAATTGCATATAAAGCCTCAAATACATAATCAATATGATCTTGGTCATTCATTGCGAAAAGCTTTTCGTCTGTATGCCCTGTAGGATATTTGATCATAATTGTCTTCCGTTCATTATCCCAATACCAAATTTCAGGATATTTTCGGCGTTTCATTGGGATTCCGTCCTGCATGTTGAAAATTGCTATTCTTGAATCCATGGTGCTTAATCCTCTTCGTAGATGATATCTAGCCCATACGCAACAGCTGCATCATGTTCGATACGGCATCCACGAGCATTTTCCCATCCTTTACAGAAATATGCAGCATGGCACAGGCTCATGTTCTCCAGAGACTTTGCCAAGAAACAGAGTGGAATCTGTACAACACCGCGTTCCTTCATTGACTCGTTGCTGTACCACTCGTCTGTAAAAAGAGTGTTTACGATTTCATAGCCCTTCGCCTCTAAAGCTGTAACAGCCTTTTCTCTTGTTGCAACAATTTCCTCATCAGTTTTGCCAGCCATTGGCTGTGATAGCATTGCTTTCATCTTTCTTATTCCTCCTTGTGGCATGTATTCTGTACTTTCTTGTACACGTCTTCGTACAGTTCCTGTTTGTCGCCGTTGTAAGTATACTCGGCATAAACTCCATCTCCCGACACTGTGGTGGCTGCCAGTAACTTGTAATTTTGCAAAGTCTTACAACTCCATACAACGAAAACATTATCTGGAGTAATCTTTTCTACTCCCTCTTGCTTGTCATACCATTCTGACAATTTTCTTTTGCACACATTCTGAAAGTGTGCCATGCCTGTAACAATCATTTATTCGCTCTCCTATTCCTCGTAAATAATTTTTAAGCCGTATGCCGAAGCAGCATTATGATCGAGCCAACAACCAACCGCGTTTTTCCATCCTTTACAAAAGTAAATTGCGCTAGAACGGGTTATGCGAATAAAAAGCTCAGCAACAAAATATTCAGGAACGGTGACTACGCTACTTTGCTCAAGAGAAGCCTTGGAGTTGTACCATTCTTCTAAAAAAGGAACATCTATAGGTTCATACCCCATTTCTTTTAAAGCTTGAACGGCTTTTTCTCTTGTGGCTTTAATTTCTTCAATGGTTTTACCACAAATTGGTTGCGAAATCATAGCTATCTTAGCTCTGCTGTTAAGGCTCTCACTGTTCAAATGCCAAACAATCCAATTATCGGATGCAATGTTCGAAAAAGTATAATCTGGATTAGCTGTTTTTCTAATGTCAAACTCCTCACCATCTTTCGTATGGATGATGATGGTCTGCTTTTCTTTAGACCAGTACCAATAGCCTGCCCATGACGGAAGCTTTATCAGTGCCCCCTGTTTCATCAATCCAAATGCTTCTGAAAATCTCATGCGTACTCCTCCTTTAAACTATTAAGGCTATAATTGTTGTTACTAAAAATACAATAGTTGTAAGCATAAATATTTTTTGATTGCGTTTTAGGCTATAAAGAGCGTGGAATGCATCTACAGCGATCATTCCCTCACTGAAATACTGATTTGTATAATCGTTATAGCGGTCACGGCCAAGTAGATCTTTTAAAAAATCATCTTGTATGCGATTTAGGCATTCATAACGCTTTCGATAATATCCAGCTTCCCATTCCAGACTTTCTTTTGTATAAATTTCCCAATCATCACTTACTGAGGCTTTCAACAAAGATCTTAAATGCTCACGAGATATTTGAACAGTCGAAAGGTTGTCAAGAGTCTGCTTAACATATTCTGGGTGCAAATACTCTTCGCCGCTCCACAATCTTACATTTTGACCATTTTCTGAGGCTTTTAAAGCATCTTCGTATGTCATAAAAGATTTTTTCTCCTTTCCTAAGTGTTTGGTGACAGATTTCTAGGCTTTTCAAGCTTTAGTGCAGCAAAATTCATTTTCAAGCTCTTGTTATGGTCCTTTAAAATTGAATGTATTACATATGTTTACTATGTAAACGTAAAGTTTACTCATGATGAGTTGCCTTGAGTCCCCATTCAGGCAAGAAATTGATCTCATAATGGTACTTGTCTACCTCCGAACCAGAGATATCCTCGACAACGTACATGGTGTAGTCATTCAGATATACATAATCTTTCTGATATTTGCCTTCGGCAGTCTCAATAATGACTTCGAGTTCGTTTGATGAATTGTTCTTTAATGCAAATGTTCCAGTCAGCTCCAAAAGGACTGTGTCGGTTCTTGCGTTCAGAACAGTAAGCTTCCTAGTCACGTTGAAGTTGTCTGCCTGCTTAGAGATATTAGAACTTACCTGATCAGCTTCTGTACAGCCAATGGCTGCGCCAGAAAGCATCACTGCGGCTACAAGGGTAACAATTAGTCTTTTTAATTTCATTGTCCATATCCTCCATTGGTTGATTCGTTAAATCTTTTTACGCCATTTGAAAAAATATCGGGGTCTTTTTCAAAACAAATGTAATGGCGACCAGTATTCACAGCTGCTATTGCTGCTGTCATGCTTCCAGCACAGATATCAAGTACTGTGTCGTTTGGGTTACTATATGTCTTAATCAACTCTTCGATTAGTTTAACTGGCTTTTGTGTCTGATGATATCCGTTTTCATTTGAAAATCTCCACACAGATCTTGGATATCTTTGCGTGCTTTCATAGTCAGTTGGCTTATAGTTTCCGTAGCATTTTGATGTTGCTTTCTGAGTTTTTCGAACCCGTTTAACAGGCATACCGTTTTTCATTTGCGGATTGTATGTTGGCAAACACTTATAGAACACGCAAATATCTTCATGCGCTCTAAGTGGCATACGGTTCGCGTTGAGAAATCCAGATGCATTTGCTTTTTCATAAATCAAATTATAGTGCCACATTTTGCAATTGCTTTTCATCAAGTCTGCCGTGAACATACCAGATGCAAAGAGGATAATTGCACCATTGTCTTTGATTATGCGGTTAATGCCCCCCCATAAGTCATCAAACGGAATTGGAGTATCCCATTTATTTCTTGTAATCCCGTATGGAAGATCTGTGCAAACCATGTCAATCGACTTGTCAGGTATACTTTTCATTCCATCTCTGCAGTCAATGTTAATCATGACATCAATCATCGGTATACAACCTTCTTGCTTACTTCGGCAACGCTGATTCCAGCTGCGGTCCGCCGTACCTCAACGTCTTTACCTTTTTTGAGTGCCGCCGCTATAAGGGCGGCTTGCTCCACAACTTTTGTTTGTAAATCATCTTTAATCAACTAGTCCTGCCTCCTTCCACGCTTTATGTAGTTTCTCGCCATTCCATGCGATCCAGTCCACCATTTCTTCATTCATAGCCCATGCACCGGCAGTGCTGTGTGAGCTAAAAGCAAGCCCCGATTCCACAAGAAATGCATGGACAATTTCGTGCTTTAGAACTTGCTTTACTAATTCTTCTGGTGATGTTGCAATCGGATCACTGTCAGGGTCTGTCTCAGGGTCTACATAGTAGATTTTCTTTCCGTAGAGGTCATTCCACCCATCTGCACCAACACATGTCTTGTACTGATCATGGTTTACCTTGATGATTTGGTATTCCTGTCCCATTACATTTACTTTATTTGCAATCGTCATGTATTATCTCCGTTCTACGATTCAATCGAACACATTCCAATACACTGAGGTTCATCGAATACCTTTTATTGCATTCGTCTAGTGCAGACATATCTGCCTTCCTTCCAGTTAATGCGTTCGTCTTTTCCTTCATCACATGTTATGGTTAAATCTCCGATATCGAATGGATTTCCATATGGCTTCCAGTCTTCGACAATGTAGCGAAACATATCTTCGACAGAATCAAAGATCTTCATTTCTGCCATTGCGTCGCTTAACGCACCTCTGTGTGGCCTGTACTTAACCATGAACCTCCTTAAGCCTAATGTTTGCCCTATCTAAGTCGTCGCAAATCAAGGAACGCTTGTAGTATGTATTTTTCATTTGAGTAATGTTGTTAGAAAGATTGCTTCTGAATAATAAATCTAATTCGCTGCCTTTCTCAACTTTGATGTTATAACTCCATTCGTGTTCGATCATTTCAATCAACCTCCTCGAAACATCTTTGCTCAATCCCTCCGTAGCAGTTGACGATAATCCAGTCACCAATCACAAGATACCAGGACTTGCTTCGTATCCATTTATCCATAAAGGATGTAGGTAATTTCAGAAGTTCGGAAGGATTTTTCAAAAAATACCTTTTACCATCTTTTGTTTCAACCCACTCTGGGACAGATTCAAATTTAAATTTTGGGAACATAATCCTCCTTAGCATCCTCAAAAACATAGTCTTTGATCTTATTGTCAACGAATTGAATCCGGGCTGGACGCACCTCGTCCATACTGCCGTCCTCATACTCTACAAGCCCAAATATCATGCTCATTTGCCCCTCTGAGCAATCACCAATACATAAATCCGCTGCAACAGGCTTTGCAAAATTTTCCCACATATGGAATAACGCTTTCTTTTCTTCGCCATTTTGAGTTACAATACATGGACGAACCCCAAAGTTGATTTCTATATTCTGCATTTACACCTCCTAGTGTACGTGTATACTTGTATCAACGTACATATATAGCTAGCATAATGTACGTGTATATAGCTAGCAAGTTAATACAAGTGTTTATAAAACAACATTTCTCGGATGCTGCCAGACATGTAGTGTGATAAACTCTTTACAATCACTCCATGTTTGCTGCCGTAATCAGTTTTTAGATACTCTTCGATCAAAACCTTGTTGCTTTGAAGGTCATCATAGTCGTCTTTCAAAGATTCTTGTGACTTGATATAGTTCCTTGCAACTCGTTTAAGGCTCTCGTCTGATAGATTCTTAGCGTCAAAGCCTGTAGATGCTTTGTATTGATGGTTAAACTCAAAAATAATAGTAGTCAGGCTGTTATATTCCTTGTCAACCCAGTCATTTTCCTGTTGCTCTGTAGTAAAGATGTTTCTAGGATTGTTTGAATACAGTCTGTGAAGCTCATCTTTAAGAACTGACTCCTTAGATTTGATAAAATCATCCGGATCAACAGTAGGTTCTTTCTTTTGTGGCTTGCCACCTGAGTTTTGAGCACTTTTAGTGCGCGAAACCATGTATTTATCTCTATTGTCAACTTTAGTTGATAATAGAGCATGTTCTTTATCTGTATCACTTAAACTACTGTTATACTTAATATCTATTGTATTACTTATCTGTGGACTTTTTTCAACCCCACCCTGTTGATTTTTCTCCATACCCCCACATGGATTTTTTTCCATGTTAGAAGAAATAGATTTTTCGTTGACAAAAGAATCAAAAAATTTCTGGGTGAGTATAATGATTCGCTTGTCGATTTCTTTAGTGTTTTCTTTGTATTCAAAGATTCTTTCAATCAGTCCCAGTTGCTCAAATTTTAAAAGCATCTTTTGAATACTATTTTCTTTCAAGCCAATGAAGTTGGCAAAATGTTTATTAGAAGCAAAACAGCCTTTGTCTTTTTGAGTAAGACTGTATATCTCAATTAACAAGAATTTCTCCCTAGGACTTAAATCTGGTGATAAATAAAGACGTTCTGGAATCCAGATTCCTTTAAAATCTCTGCCCTCCGATATTACTATTTCTTTTTTTGCCTTCTCTAACATCTGTTTTACCTCCTGTGCGATAATGTATTCCTGTGATTACAAATCAGTTGCCAGGCAGTCACAGGTTCTGCTTTTCGGGAGCTACCCTAGGCAACTGGAGCGCCGCGAGAAGGATTCGAACCCTCAGTCCTTTTACAGATCACTAGTTTTCAAAACTAGCCCAGTACCATTGTGGCATCGCGGCAAAAGTGGGTAGAGTAGGACTCGAACCTACATATCCGAAGATGACAGATTTACAGTCTGCTGCAATACCAATTCTGCGCATCTACCCCAATACCGCCTATACGGTTGCGGCTGACTTGTCCGCAGGTTGATTCTCACGGGGAGTTGCAGTTGCTACTTTGTGGGAAAAGAGAAAGGGATTTCACAAGAGAAAGAAAAAACCACATTGTTTACAAACTGCATATGGACCCTCTGGGACTCGAACCCAGACCCGGCTGCTTATGAGGCAGCTGCCCTAACCTATTGAGCTAAAGGTCCGTATGTGCCATATGGGACTCGAACCCACGACGCCTTGATTAAAAGTCAAGTGCTCTTCCAGCTGAGCTAATGGCACAACAGGGCTAGTTGGAATCGAACCAACAGTGCAGGAATCAAAATCCTGTGCCTTACCATTTGGCGATAACCCCAGCGTGATCTTATCCTCACAAACCACTGGCTGTCAAGACAAGATTCATGATAAAAAATGTAGAAAGTACTATAGCACTGGCAAATCTTTCTCTGGATCTTTTCTCATTCAGCCATCCTATAATGCTAGTCAGCATAAAGATGTTGAAAAGAGATGCCAGAACGCGGAGAATAAGAACAAACATTAAATATCCCCTTCCTTTCTATGGAGCGAATTTTCAGCCTTGAAGCCGTCAGGATAGCGCTCCCAAAGTTTCCTGTTGTTTTTAATCGCAATATCCTCAAGAGAGGTATCAAGTGCCTCAGCAGTAAGTGCCAGATAATACAGCACATCGCCACACTCCTTGATAAGATGCTCTCTATCAAATGGATGCCCCTGAAAAATCTGCTTTTTAAGAAGATCAACAAGCTCACCTGCTTCACCTGCAGTACCGAGGATACCATTCATAAGCATGTTTTCCTTTGTCGCTTTTGTTACGTCTGATGCGGTTCTCATTACACCGCGCTGATACTCGTCAAATGTCATTTCGTTTCCTTTCCAGTGATAAGATCACTATACGGCAATGTTTCAATCCAGTCGCAAAAATCTCGCCATTCGTCTAACTTATGATTTTGACGGGATTTATAAATATTTGCCAGAACCTCGTAGTTCAGCATTGAATTACGAGTCTGATTATAGCTACTTGGAAGAAGCTGAATAAGCTGCCACCAATATTTTTTGTCTTTGGTTTCAATATACTTCTTTCGGTAATAATTCAGGGCTTGTATTGTGAAATCTAAAATATCTTCCGATGAGAAATAAATACCATCTTGAATATTTACAGAAAAAAACATATTTGATGTTTCCATATCCCAAGCACCTGAATAAACATTAGGGCTTTTAAAAATATGCTCATGGCTAAAATCACTACGATTAAATTCCTTTTCAGTGATCTTATGCATGGTACTGCATGAATTTGCAACTGTACCGACCTTGTAAGTGTCAAATTCTTTCCACCAATATAATGGCGCTGTAATACGAGCGTAAACTGGCATCATTCTTAAATACTTCCTATGATCAGTTCCGAATTTTGCTAGTTTAAACATGAGTGAGTGATCTTTGTCCCCAAGTCTATATTTCCCATTTCGTGGACAAAGATCGTCTCCAGTGCATTCGGCTTTGCATATTTCGTTACTGCAACAAACGCATTGATAACCGCTATCGCTTTTATCCCAACTATTCATCGGATTACGCATTCCCTCAATCACAAATTCCATCTGTTCGGGACTCGGTAATACAGTATGTTCTAATCTAATCATGAAGACTCCTCTATGTTGAACACTTCTTTTTCGCATTCGATAAAAGATTCTAAAATTTTATCGAAAAATACATATTTGAAATATTCCGAAAGTTGACGAGTGTCAAGGTTTTCCAGTAAACAAAGCTCAAAAGCATAGTTAAAGCGGTGCAGAGTACCATCATATAATTTTTTATTAAAAGTAACAGTTATGTGGTTAAAACACGGTGGCAAAGCTTTAGCATCAATTCCAAAAGACTTGCTAAGCTTGATTAGCACAGAAATGCATTTATCTATATCACTCATAGACACTCCCTTCTTATCGAGTTGCTGACAAAATAATTTTGTTATTGCATTGTGGACAGACGATGTAATACTCTTTCGCTTGAATAGGTTTTGGCAGTGAATAGTCTGGCTTAGCAACTAATGATCAGCAAGACGGTAATGTGCTTTCTTGGACATCAGTTGCCTCATCATAACTTAAAAGCGCACCGCAATGCGAACAACCAATTTGTTGCAATGTACCAGGTCTCAGAATTTTTATCATTCCACATAACCTCCTAAATTTCGGTTAATTACCTCGTCAACCTTGACAGTCGTGACGATAAAGTGTTCATTGATTTCTTTTTCAATCTCTGAATCACTCTTTTTATAGTATTTCTTCTCATACTTGCGATACTCATTTATGGTGGAAGCATATTCAGATTTTGTTTGCTCAATAGCGGCTTTTACTTTATCTTCGGACTGAAAGACGCCAATCAATTCGAGTGAAGAACCACAGGAATCAAAATAGGAGTCAAAGGTTAAAACGAAAACTCTCATAAGACATCCTCCTAGCTTCGCTTTGAGGCAAAATCTTTAAGTGTTCCAAGAAGTGCCTCTTTTGACCCAAATTCTGGAAGCTCCAAGATTAAAGCGGCTCTACAAAAGCTGATTGTAGCATCAAGCCCCAAAACAAGCTCTAATTGCTCTAGCTGTTCTTTACCTATAGTATTTGATGCTGAATGAGCTGAAATTGATTGTGGGGCATTCTGTGGCTTTACAGCGGTATTTTGAGAACTTGACTTAGCAGCCATTACATCATTCTGCTGCTTAGCTTTAACCATAAAGTCCAAAATGTACTGACAAAGTTCCTGACGCTCTTTACATGCTTTTATTTTATTTGTATCTGGATTAGGCGCAGCTGAGAAATCGTTGACTTGCTTTTGATATCCAGAAATAACACCTTGTAACCATGTTGTTGCATTTTCAAATTTTGTATTTGCCATTACTCCTCCTATTCATCCAAAAGGGATATTGCTTTAACAAACTCGCGAGGAAAGAGAGTTTTTGAGAAGTTAGAAGCACAAGATACGTAAAATAATTCTTTTTTGGTTAGATAGCCATAGTATCCACCTCGCGAACTGCAATAAGCTTCTATTGTTTCACTTGTGCCGTCAATAAATTTAACTAAAACTAATTTTCTTTCCATTGCTTATTCCTCCGGCATGTAGTAGATATATGCTGAGAAGTTAGAAGCAGAAATATTTAATTCCTCAAATACCTCAGCTGCTCTGACTGGAGTCTTATACTCTGCAAGTACCATGTCTTGGTTTGCAGTCCTTGCAAAGATAGTTTCATCACGTCTCAGCAAAGCAACGTTACAAAACTCAACAGATTTGGTTTTACATTGTGAAATGATTCTCATTAGATAACCTCCTGTTCTTGTGTTCTATCTGGCATGTAACCATTTGGGTAACGTTTATTCGTTCACGATTGATTCCGTGCCCTTCACGGCACAACTGGCAAAACAGTATGTCACCGCAATGCTGACATTCATCGGCTATTTCTTTGGTTGATATTTTCATTAGTCTGGAACCTGCATCAGAAGTCTAAAGGTGTTTTTACCTTTCACTGTCACGAAAGTTCGAGTCCCAGTAAAGTGGTTATATGGGTTTTTAAAATCTTTCATTTGGAACAATCCTTGCTTACGGTATGTCTCGTAAGGCTTTAAAATACCCTTGGAATCTTTGTAAACATACCCCTTAGCAATTAACCATCCGGTAAACTCTGTTTGACTATAGCCTAATTCTTTGGCCGTATCTCGGAAGTTTGTGAGAAGATTGTTGTCAACCAGAGAGTCAAAATATTCAGCCTTTGGTGTTTGCTCTTGAACAGTTTCAATGAGTTTTTGTTTTTCTTCTTGTTCTTCAATCCAGCGTTTTGCTCTCTCAACTGGGTCTTCAATCATGTAGGAGTCAGGTTTACGCTCGTTAATGCTGTAAGAACCAGTTCTGCGGATAGTCGGTAGGACTTCAGATGTAACCCACCGTTTGAACCTTTTTGCGGATTTAAGTTTGCTACCAAAGATCAAAGCATATAGTCCGGATTCGTTAATAATGATTACATTCTGCTTTCCACCGGGGGTCATCATTTCAGTGACCCCTTTGTCTGTTTCATCGACATGGTTTGCAATGGCATTAGGGATTGATTTTCCTTCTCCATATCCAAGTGCTGTTGCTACATCCTTGCCGACAAACCACACTTCTCCGCTAACAAGTTTCGTTCTAATCTCTCCAAATTCTGGATTGCTAAAGATTTTTATATTATTCATATAAACACCTACCTTTCTGGTATGCCTTGGTATTATGGCAAAGAAACTGTCAAGGCTCACAGCTTTTGGGTCGCGATTCCCTATCTTTGCCATATGTGTAGTTACGAGTTAAAAGGGGCTTTTTATTTTGGAAAAATATTTTGGGGACTAAGTAGCCCCATGCCGGGGGCGCGCTCTCAGACCCCTACACCCCTTTTCGTGTGATCATCTGGCAGCTGTGCAGCTGGTCGCGGCTCCCTGATCCTATGGCGGCAAAACCTAAATTGTGCGTATTTGTATATACAAAAGCAACAGTGTTTTGCTGTCCTGGTCTGAGTATACGCACCATTGACCGTTAAAAGTTCGTAAAACAAACATTATACGTACTCCATACCATCTGAGAGATTAACATAGATCAAGAAACCTTGACCAATCTTAATTTAAATCGTCAGACAATTTAAAATCCGATAGTTTTGGGGCTTCTGGCTCTGCATCAATGACTTTTTCCCACTCTTCCGCCGTTATCTGTTTGGCTTCTGGTGCTGTCTCAGCTGATAACCGGAACTCTGACGCGTTGACATAGTCGGAATTGTTGGTAAGATCAAAGATTGCAAGCACTGGTGGCATTTTGCCAGTAAATGCAAGCTGCTTCTTGCAAGCTGTTATAACGCCTTTTACCGCGTCTATAGTAGACTTCCAATCACCGCTACGCTTTTCATAGCCCGTGATCATGTGCCGCGTAACTCCCAAAAATGCCGCCCAGGACTCTATATCAGGCACTAGGCGCAGCTTTCCACCTTCCGTTGGGGTTTTGTTTACGTTCCGGACAAATGTCAGATACTCTTCTGAGTCGTGCTTGAAACTTTTTAGCCCTTCGGGAGAGTTGCTATACATGGGCTGTGAACCTTTTTCACGTGCCCTGGCTAGCCCCTGCAGAGATACATCAAGGATAGCGTCCAGTTCGTCTCCGTCCATGGTTTCTGCAATATCCCTATAGCTTGGCATTCGTTTCCCTCCTCTTGGCATTCTGTAGCCCTCCTTTCCCTGTATTTCTTTTTGTCGTGCGTATATGTGGCTATATCTTAGCCTTTCCCCTTCAAATGCCTTCTAGCCGCCTTCTGTGCCTTTCTAGCGCCCTTCTGTGTGTGCTCATCGTGTCCAGCTCTCACATGTGTCCGTCTTGGCTGCCTGCCCTGTCTGTGTCCGTCTCTGACTTAATCAGCTGTCAACTGCCAGCTCCTGCACTCTGTATCTGTATATACTTAGATACACTATACACATACCTACTTACCAGATATCTATATACTGTACATACAGATATACATATACTTATACCTATACAGTACATAGAGATATACTATACATATACCTTATACATACTGTATCTATACATACTCACCTTATATATATTGTACATATATACCTATACTGTACATATAATATATATTATCAGACAATATATTATATACACTGTACATATACAGATATTATATACATATACACCATATAATTATAAATATAATATAAATATACTGATAATATATTAAATATACCGATAATATATTAAATATATATACCATATACATATACAGTAAATATATATACTGTATATATTATATATAAGGAAGCGACACGGAAAAGCTGTAGGCCTGGGGAAAGAAAAAAGCCCACGACCAGAAAAAGAAGCACCGTGTTTTAGCACGGCTTGAAATCTTTTCCGATCATGGGCTATATACTCTATATATCCATATCTAGGCTACATATAAATACTATATATAGTAGCTTGATTACATAATACAACAATATGAGGTATAAATCAAGTTAAATATTTTTAAAAGTGCAAGTTGCACAAATTAAAAATTTACGGCTGAATATCTGAAAATAGGCAAAGAAAAACGGCAAGCTGTGCGCCTGCCGTGCTTCTTTCTGAATTTTTAAGAGTTGGGATAAGCCAAAACAAAGCGCTCTGTTGTAGGGTCCTCTTTGATTACGCTTCCGGGATACTCTCTAAGCTGCCGTTTTAACTCCTTCAGATCTGCATAGGCTTCTTTTTGGTAGCTTCTTAGCTCCTGTGAGGTGTAGTTGTGTAAGTAGCCATAGCCTAAATTGTCATCTATAATCGCGTTCTCGTGCTCTATGATCTTGTCATACAGTACTTTCTTTATGTGCCCATCGTCACACAACACGGACACATATTTTTTTTGCTCTCTTTTGTGTGGTTTTTTGAGCTTGCTTGGGGTTGGCGCTGGAAGACTTTTGGGAGTGCCTACAGGCAAAAAGCCCCGGTCTGTTGCCCACATCTTTACGGCGAGGCCATCGGCTAGAATCTCGTATACATCGCCTACTTTCGAGCACTCAAAAGCTCCAGTTGACAGTTGTAATTGTAGTTCAGTGTAACAGTCAATGTCTGATTCTCCAACGATCTGCAAAATAGAAAAATCATTGGTCCCTGTCTTGTCACTGTTCCGCACCTCGATGGAGCGCGGAGAATTTGGGCGTGATATATCGGATACATAGGAGCGATAAAAGCTTTCGCGCTGGCGGTGCCCCTCGGCTCCATACACTCTAAAAATTTTAACCGTTTGCATAAAGCTTCTTTCTCCCGGCTCTAACCTTGCCGGGCAGGTGTGAGCTACTGTTCAAAAGTGGCAAGTGCTGCACAGATACCGGCAGCTTCTTCTTTGTCACATCTACGCTCAAACATGAGCTGGTAATAGTCACTGCTTCGCCATCCCCCATCAAAAAGGGAGGCAGCCTCATCCGTTGCCAGTGCGTCAGATTTTACTTGCTGCGCTCTCGCTGTGAACTCATCGTATGGCTTTTCATGGCTTGAATCAGAAATTATATCAACATCAACGCGGCGGTTGTTGTCTGGGTCTTCATCCTCGACAAAATCACCTGTGCAATTTTGCCAGTCAAAAGCATAATCAATGACGTCATCGACGCTATCCACCTTATAAGCCCCTTGACCATGCTCAAAAGAGCCATCAATTAAAAGACCAACACTGAGGTCTTGACTATACTGGCCATTGCTCCATACTCTCGCGGTAATTTCTACGAGTCTTTTTCCGTCTTCAATCTTCATTTTTTTACCTTTCTGCCCTCGTAACCTCCGGGGCGGGTGCTTTGATATTTACCAGATGTCAACACCGAGCTTGTCGGCTGCTGCGCTTACTACGTCCTCTACGGTGTCACTGTCGGCGCTGTCGTACTCGTTCGCCATGTCGGCCAGTTCACACAGGCGGCGGCAGTCGTCCGGGTTCCATTCTCTGCTAGACTTGATGCGATATGCTACAGCCTCCGGCACATCTAAATCTTTAAAAAGTTCATGTCCTGCTGCGCCCATGCGGCTCCAGTTGAACTCAACGCGCTCGATATACTGGGCGTCTGTGTAGTGGTCCGGCGTTGCCTTTGTCTCTGCGATCAAGTCGCCCATCTCTGGATGATACTCCATCTTCTCAAGCTCCTCTGCTACTTCTTCCATAGTCTTTCCACCTCACTGGTAAGACTCGAACGGGTCTGCATATGGCCAGTTTTCGCGAGCTGCTGCCAGAACTGACAGCCCTGTTCCTGGGTCAGCCTCGAAACCGCTAAGAACGTTTACAACCTTGCCGCTTTCATCGCGTGTCACTGCATCAATAACGCCACCATTACCCTCATAAAACTTTGTTGTATACTGCTGCTTCTTTGACATATCTTTTTACCTTTGCCCTTTGGGGCTTCCTTTCTCTCTTTGTGCCTTTAGTATAACTTAAAAAAGTTACTATGTCAAGCTTTTTTTCGAAAGTTTTTTAAAATTTTTTCTTCTTCGGCTTGGTCTGGTGCATAGTATATAAGATGTTCCGGTTGCATGTGCAAAATGCAGCATATACGGTTAATAGCCTCAAGGCTTATATGTGTATCTCCTGCCTTGATCTTTCGCCATGTATCCTGCGACAAAATGCCGCTTTTCTGCGCTGTGTAGGCTGTAACGCCTGCGGTAGCCAGTGCGCCAGCTACGTCAAATTTAAACTTTATCATACTTGTAGTACTCTCCTTTCGTGCTTGGTGTATCGCTACATATATATAGTAGCTTTTCAGCGGCAAAAAGTCAAGAAAAAATATAACGAAAAAAAGTTATAAAAAGTCTTGACATAACTTTTAAAAGTGATATAATAAGGGTGTAAACAAAAAAAGCCGGTTGCACTACCTACCAAGCAAACGCAACCGGCACCAATCAAAAAAAAGAAAGGTAGCTTGATTATACATCAAGCAAAGGAAAAAAACAATGTTATATTCAGAATTAGCAAAAACTTACAGAAAGCTTTTTAAGAAATATCCAAATATTTCTAGTCTCCAGGATTTCGGCGGCAAGATTTTAGAAGAAAAAACAACCTATGCTAAGCGCGGCACGCGTTGGGTTGAAGTGAAAAAAGAAGAAAAAGAAGTATCGGCAACTTATGTTTTTAATGTATTTGATGCAGTACAATTTTTTAAAGACTTAGGCGGATACGAAAAAGTAAGTTGCGGCTATACAAAGGCCGGATATCTTCCAGACGAGTTACTAAGTATCAGCCCTAACAGAATGGAAAAAACAGTAAGAAAATATTATTTCATTTAAAAAAATAAGGTGGGCGAAAATGCCCACCTTTTTATTTGCTTCGTGCCTGATCAAGTAGCCGCTGCGTCTGCTCCTGGCCGTATATATCCATGATATCAAGCTGATACCGTGCATCAGTCAAGAGCCTTTGCAGGTCTACCGCTTCCAGGTCTGGCGTCTGGCTCTTGGTCTTCTGGCTGGACGGCTCCGGCTCTGCCGCAGGTGCTGAAGGTCCTTCTGCATCTGGTGCCGCTGATCGGATGCTATCGCGGTCTATAGCTGCGTCGGCTGCATCTGTCAAAAACTGCGCTAGGCTTTGCCCTCTGGCGGCTGCTGCGTCTAAATACTTTTGCTTACATCCTTTTTTCACGCGAATATTTATTTGCTCAAGATGTTCTTTTTGATACTTCATGATCGCGTTTTTCTGTGCCTCTGAATACTTGCTCATTTTACACCTCCTATAAATAATGGCCCTATTCCACCACTAGCATAATTATAACATAGAAATATAGTGCTAGCTATAGACAAAATAAACAAAAAATCTATAGCTAGCTTGTGAAATATCACAGTTGACTATAGCTAGCTATAGAAGTATAATACAGTCAGAAACAAGGAAAACAACAAACACAGAAAGGAAGTAAAAAAATATGAAGAGAACAAAAAATATGATCTATAAGGCATCTGATGAGGCGCGCGAGCTTTTCTTGTACGCAACGAACGAAAGCGCATTGTATCGCCAGATGATCAAGCCAGCAATTGAAAATCTGAAAAAGAAAGTTGCAAAGGGCACGTATGACGCAGACAAAGCGGCCGATCTATTCTACTATACTGCAGACAGAGCAGCGAAGATGTATAACAAGGACTTCGGCGGAGTGTTCACAGTACAGCAAAAATTTACAGCAGCGGTTGACATGGTTAGCTTTTTTGATGATTCAATCCATGAGGATTAAGCCGAAACGCCCAAGGCTGGGCGTCCGTTGGGGATTGCCTCCCGGCGCTGATGATGGCAGGCAAGAAAGGGAAAAGTTATGACAACATTACAAATTATTAGATTGAATGAAAGCGCCCCAGCTATGGCGCACGGTTTCCGTTATAACGTCCAGATCTGGACGAAGGACAGCGGCCGCGGCTGGTGCTATGCCGGAAACGGCAAGTTTTTAAAGACTGCAGGCGAGGTTCTGAGCTATGGCAAGGAACACGCTGATTTTTACAGTGCTGACATGTACAAGGATTTTTACGCCTGCATGAGTGAGGAAGACGTTGTATATTTTGTAGGGGTTTACAAGTGGCACGCCTTCCGTGTATATCCAGATGGAAAAATTACAAAGGCAACTGAGCAAGAACGCGAATTGGCCGGAAAATGGCTTGAAAGAGAGAAAGGAAAGCGATGATCACAACAAAAATTGTCTTGCTGGGCGACACTCACCCGGCAAGACTTCGCGGTTATGGTTACAGTGTGCAGATTTTTGTAGATGGTGAATACAGTAATATTTGCAAGCTGTGCCGGACTCTGGCAGATGCTGAAAGCTACGCCGAGGAATTTTAAGTTTTGCGTTTCTCCGCTTTAGGCGGCGAGGTTCACGACCTGGGGACGCTATTTGGGCGGTGTGACCGCCTCCGGTGAGGGCTACCCATGCGGTTATAAGTGATCTATACCCGGCGCAGGTGCTGCGATAAACCCCGGCGAGGTTGGCAAGAGGTTGAGACAAGAGCGACGCCGTCAAAATACAAGGGAAAAACATCAACCGCAAATGCGGAGGCGCTAACGTCCGCAAACGGCACGAGATCCAGAAAGCTGTATAATCGTCTGGACATCTAGCAGCTTATGCATCTGCTAACACAACCGATTGCATACGAGATGGAAACCAGCGAAAAAGGTTAAAGGCTGTAAAGGTCAGGCGGTGCGGAAAGCTGCGGCAAGTACGGTAAAAACTGACAGGATAAAGGAAAGACCGTCTGGGGGTCCGTTACCCCTGTAGTGCCGGGGTGATCCGGTAAAAGATTTGAGAGCTACACGAAACGGCGTCATGCACTACTTGCCACATTTGGCAAGCATCACGGAGATAATAAAAAGTAACTATATGGAAATAGCAATACATGAAAAACAATGTATGCACTGAACAAAGCAAAGAAAGGTTAAAACAATGATTTTACAGACAGTATCTATCAGTGCCGCGCCGCGAGAGCTACATATAAAGCTTTTCAAGGTTCACGGTGATGAGCTGGAGAAACTTGAGAAAGAGATTGCAAGCCTTGATGCTGTGGCTCTTGTATTCGAGGCGGTAAAGGCTCCAGGTGTGGTGGCACACTGGGAAGTGCAGCACGAAATTGACGGCAAGACATACACAGAGCAACGCATATTGCACGCATCCGTAAAAAATCTGGGCTGCATTCAGTTTTCTACAGCTCACATCTACCCAGACGAATATATCCCGGTGATGGCTTCACAGTTTAAAAATGCATCTGATTTTTTCCGATATGAAGCGCCACTGTCGGCGGTTGTTATTATTGAAAAGGTTGCGTGACACGGAAAGAGGTGATAAAATGAAGGTAATCTGGGAATCAAGCCTGCAGATTGAGAAGATGTGCAGCAGTGCAGAGCGTGCCATTCTCTGACAAATGTCAAGAGGGTTCAAGGCAACTTGTTACTCGGCGTGCTGATCTTTGACGGTATGGCGGTTGCACTGTGTTTTGGGAGTGTTCGATAGGAGAACATAAAATATTTTGTGCAATATTTACAATGTGCAAACAGTACTGCTATCTTATAATAGTGCATATTGACAAGGGAAAGGAGTCGGCAATGGCAAAGAAAGATTTAACAGGCGAACGGCATGGAGATTTGGTGGTGCTGGGAGCTTCCGAAAATAAATACGCTAGTCCTAATACCGGAAAAAGAATAAGCCTTTGGAAAGTGAAATGCTTAAAATGCGGAAATATAAAAGAAATGCAGGCATCTCACTTTTACAGATGTGTAACATGTGGATGCGTAAGAAGACGTAAATACCACAACTGTGTAATATGTGGAAAGCCATTTATTTGGCATCCGAGTGATACAAAACAATGTTGTTCTGCTAAATGTGCGGCACAATTAAGAAAGAAACACGGCTTGTGTACGCCAAAGGGGACACCTATGCCGCCTGCTCTAATTGAAGCTCAAAAGAAAAGTCAATTAGTAAAAGCGGCTCGCGAACGATTTGCAAAAGAAGCAACTAAAGCGGCTCATGCTTTGCCAGAAGGACAACCGGGACCGCAAAACAGAACTGCTAAAAAATGGATTTTAATTGATCCTCTAGGAAATTACTATATAGCAGTATCGTTGAAGGATTGGGCTAGAAGAAATTGCCGAAGGTTCTTTGATGAAGATGTACCAGAAAATATTGCAGCTGGACGCGTGCGTGGTGGTTTTACTGCAATTGCAAGTAGTTTACGTGGTGTGTCTTCACGGAGATCTAGGCCAGTGTATACTTATAAGGGCTGGCGATTGGAAGAGTTACCAGTTGAAAAGACCGAAGAGGATGTTAAAATGGCGTTGGAAGAAAATAGGAGACAAAATGGCGAAGAGAAAGAAAAAAGTTGAGAATAAACGAATCCTGGCACTAGAACTGTACAAAGGATTCTTAAAGGCTGAACCTGATTTGGCTGATCAAGCAAAAGCTGCGATTGAGGATTTTAAAGCTCAAGGCGCAAAATGGGACGAAAATATTGTGTACTGTCCTAATGATAAAATACTGCTAGAAATCAAAAAAGCACGAATGGGGGAGCCAGATGCGAAGTATTTCAAAAGGCTTAGAAATGCCACTGCAGGATTGATTTCAGCAGTGGCAACATGGGATTTATCAAAAGTAATTTATCGCTTTGATGAAGATTTTTATAGTGAATTAAGAGAAACAGAAGGAATAGAAAAAGTTCCGGTAAACATGTTACTTCATTTGCCATATAAATGTTTATGTCTTCAAGTTGGTGATGAATCAAGGTTTACATATTTGAATTATGATTTTGAATTTAAATTATATGAATTAAGGATTGAAAGACTTTTCTTTAATGACGATGAAAACAGAATTGAATCAAGGAGCTATTTTTTAACCTTATCGTCTGATAAATTACAAAAATGCATAGACCATACAATTTCCAGTGGAATTGATAACTATAAAAGAGTGGGGCTGCCGGAGTTTTCGGAGAAATTTGAAGAAACATATAGAAAAGATCGCGAAATATTTCAAAGCACAATACAAATGATTCTGTTTATACTGTCACAGAATGTAGATATTGTCGAGAATGAAGAAAACAAGAAAGCAAGAAAGAAATATGTTCGTTCTGGTGCAAAGGAGATTCCCAAGGTATTGGATGCAGGATACCGTGTGGGAGCTGAAATAAGGAACGTTAGGGAAATCAATGTATACAAGAACAAGACAGAAGCAAATGAACAAAACCTTGATACACTACCCTCTGCCGCAGGAAGTAAAAAGACTCCGCATGTACGCCGCGCACACTGGCATCATTTCTGGATAGGGAGTGAAAAGGCAGGAAACAGAAAACTTGTGATCAGATGGTTGCCACCTATAGCAATAGGAAGCAGAGTCCAGGATCTTTCACCAGTTGTACATGATATTAGAGCATAGTCAAAAACTTCTGGTTAAAGTCACGAATTTTTAATAAAAAGAAAGGAACGGGAAAACAAGAATGAATGAAGAAAAAATGAAACGAGTAATTGAAGCAGCAACGCAGTGCAAGCCACTTGCCAAAAATGATTGGCCGAGAGGGCACGAAGAATGGGGATGGTTGTTGGATAGAACATGCGATTTGTACAGCAATTATATTTCTTTGGAAAATGAAGCTCTGAAAAAGGCAGTTAAAATTGTAGTTGAAGAGTTTTTTGATTTTGTCGATAAAGTCTATCCAGAAAACGAAGAGCCTATTCCAGGTAAAGAATTTTTTGATTCTGTTGATAAAAACTATTTAGAAGATAAATGGTATATTCCGGATTTTGCAGAAGAATTATATGAAAAACTTGTTGACGATGATGGAGATGAAAAAACGGAAAAAGAAAGAGATATAGAACGTACAATAAACTTGATGATGACAATAATAGAATTTACGTGTCATTGTGAGGAAGAATACTTAGCACAAATGCCTGCCGAAGAGTTAAAAGCATGGGAAACATTAGCAAGGATAGATAAAAATTATAGAATAAAAATTTGTCGCGGATATAAATTTGGGAAAATAGCAGATGGTTTTGTGATCGACGACACAGCTGATAACTTGATACAGCTCCACAAAAACGCAGAAGAGGCACGAGAAAACGAAGCCCCTTATCCGTTTAAATGGTATATGTAAAAATAAAAAATATAATATTAAGGTATAGCTAAAAAGTAGGGATAGAATCAAATCTATCCCTATTATTTTACAGTTCTTGACAGCATTTTACATTACTTTACATTATTATACATTATTTTACTGTAAAATAATGTTAAAATCTATCGGCTTTTCTTACGGCGCTTCTTCTGCTTCTGCTGTTTGTATTCGGTTCTTATGACTGTGATATTTCCGACAGTTTCCTCAGTTCTGATGCGCTTCAAACTGCCAACATAGGTTATTATGCTGATTTCATGTTTTTTTCCACTTCTACTACCCATATCATCCCCTCAACTTTCTCGTAAGCTGCTGTCCAAACGATTCTCGATACGTGATTTTTACGTCTGTGTCCACATCAATTGGGCGGCCAACGACTAAAATTTCTGCAGGATGGAGCCGGGAACACATTTCTTTGAAGCCCTGTCGATAACACTCCTTGCCTTGATCGGTAAAGCAGCCGTTTGTGCTGACTGCCAGCGTACTCTCTTCTGGCAGCCCTTCAAAACAAAACTCAAACGTCTCTGTGTTTCCCCAACCTACAGTTGGAATGACGTCGCATCCATTCATAAATAGCCACCATGCAAGGGCGCGGCTTCTGTACACTTGATGCAGCTGCATGACCTTTGGCATAGAGTCGTAGAATGAGAAGTCAGGAGCACAGATGTATTTAAAATTTTCAAGTGTTGGAAGATACTTTTGCGGCTGATTCCACAATGGCTCGAACCGTGCATCATCAATAAAAAAGTGGCAAAGCGCCTTCTTCGGATTTTTTTCTTTTACCGCCTCACAAAATGATACTGCATTAAGCCCACTCAGAGAAGCGTGTACTGGGAGCAGTTTTGGAAAGCCCAGTGGAGTAAGTTCGGATTGATAAAGATATCGCTCACGGAGAACGTCTTTTTGCGTGTGAATCTTTGTGTACATCTGCCTTCCTTTCTGGCACATTGCCTAAAGTTGTGCATGTATTGTGATCTTTATTTTATGCACAGTACCTAATTGTATTGTTTCCTAAAAGTTGATATATAAGTTCGTCTGCAACAGTTACTATACTCCTGCCAAAAAGGCTTATAAAGTCTGCGACGATTTCCTCCGTTTCAATTGGGATAGAGTATCCATATTCCATCGCATGAACGTGTGTCAATTCATGACATAGCACTTTATCAATCATCTGGTTTGACAGATCATTACACATAAAGATAGTCTTTAAATTGTTGTCGGTTACGCCGAGCGTATATGTTCCGTCACTGCGCTGCAACTGCGGATCACCAGGATTGACAAAGCAAACTTGCCAGGTGTTGTTATTTACTGTAAAAAACATTTGATACCCCCATTATAGCACATTTATAACAAGTGCGCAATTGAAATAAAACCGGGAGCATCTGCCCCCGGCTGTACCATTGATTATATACGCTGTACCCAGTTTGTCATCTTAGTTTTCATCATCGTTTTTTCGGAAGCCGAAAGCCCTGGCATGATCTCTTTAAGATCTTCGTCGATAACGGCTAGCAAGGACTCAAGCCCTCGCATGTTTGCGTCATTGTCTTCTTTAGTGTTAGCTTTGTGCATGTCCTTAGTCTCACTGTATGACCTTCTAGCGCGGTCATATCGGCTTTCTGACTTCATTCCCATATCTTCTACGCTTCTACCATCTGACGGCATTTGGGAGCCTTTACGTGGCTCAGAGTAGTACATGCGCCCAAAGCGGAGTCTATCAAGATCACGCATACGCTCTTCTTCTGGCATATCAGCCCATTCGTAATACATCTCTGGGGTCATGTGCCAATAAGGTGGCTCATCATAACCGCGTCTGCCTGTGGTTCTTGTGCCTCTACCCTTTGGGGCAAATCTGCCGTTAGCGTATCTGTAACGGTCGTAATAGCGACGTGATGGGTAATCACCGTACTGCTCAATCATTTCCATGATTTCATCATCGTTTTGCAGCTTATCCATTGCCTCAACGATGCGATAGTCTTTATCAAAGCAAGCAATGTTCTTAACAATTTCGGTCCAATCTTTTAAATCATCAAGATTCTGGCCTTCAAAATTATCAATTCCGATAGCTTTAGCTTTTTCTTTGACACATTCCAAGATTTCCTTAGCCCATTTATGCATAGTCTACCTCCAATTAAGCAACTCTATTCACTATAAGGTTTGCGTTAGCAACTTCGATAGCAACGCCACTTGTATTCTCAACTGCAATATTTACACAGCAGCCACGTGGAACACTGACAAAAATGCCTGAGGACACATTGTTAAATTGAGATACTGCAGCGGGTGTTGAAATCATTTTGGAAGCAAGCACCGGCTCACCACTGATAGCAATTGCTAATGATATAGGAGCCACAGTTCCCCCAGCTGGAAGAGCTATATTCGCGGAGAAGTTTACAAAAAAACGTGCCTGACACTGATTCGTAAGACCTCTAAGAGTAATGATTCCACTGCCTTCACGGTGCTGTATGCAGTTTGAACCCTTAATAGATGTGTTTGTAAAAGTTACATTTTCATTTGCCGCAACTTCCTGCGTTGCGACTGCAACATATTCTGCCATTTGATACCTCCTTAAAATAAGGGACAGGCTCTATTTCGAGTCTGCCCCTTTGCTGATAGTAATACTGCGTTAGTTAGCAGACATAACCGTTTTGGTTAAGATACCGATATTTAATTTTGTCAGCAGTTGCAACCACTATTGCATCCGTAATACACGTTTGGGTTAGGAACTTGATATGACGGAATCGGTGCTGGATTAACTGCGTTGATGATCTGCTGTGTCTGAGATGCCATTGCTGTGGTAAGCAGTGCACTCTGGCGATCCTGTGAAGCAGCTCTGCGAAGATCATTGTTCTCAGCCTGTAAGGCAGCAATCTTGTCCTGGCAAAGGTAGTCAAGCAGCGCACGGGTATTTGCATTGGCATTGTCAATGATATCACGTGTATTGGTTGCTGCATTATAGTTTAACTGGCAGAAGCCTTTATCAATGGACTGCTGAATTGCATTTGCTTGTGTAGCCATGTTATAATTGGTGTTAGAGATTGCTTCTTTGTTGTCACAACAGCATTGTGCTAACTGTGCCTGCAGAGCATTTGTATTTTGCATATTAGCTACGGTATCAGCGTTGATAGCCTGCTGAATGCCATATCCAGTCTGCATGATGTTTGTGTTGATTCCGTTGAATCCAGTTAACATGCTATTGTTGGCCGCGTAGAATCCGTCACAAAGACCATTGGTAATTCCGTCTAGTTTTCCGACAATTGCTTGGTTATCAAAGCCGCGCTGAATTGCACTATCTGTGTAGGCTGCTGCGGTAGAACCCATTCCGCCACCGTTGTTGCCCCAGCCACCGAAGCCATTACCCCAGCCGAAAATGGCGAAGATCAAAACGATCCAAATAAGCCCCCAGCCGTCGTTGCCCCAGCCGCCGTTGTTATTGCCGTTACCATCAATGCTAGCCACTAATGGTACACTACAGTTTCCTGAGTTAAACATACTATTTACCTCCGTAATAATTTTTTATATACATAATCTTGCAAGAATTAGTATCATTTTTAATATTTTTGTGTTATAATATCTTTGTGCAGATAGGGAATCGCGACCCGAAAATCACAATGCCTAGTGACTTCTGCACGTTTATTGGTAGGCGATTAAAAACACGAAAGGCAAGGTGTTGTTTTTATCCAGTTCTTCGCAGAAAACCTCGTCCGACATAGTCGGGCGGGGATGAATGCGGCATAAAAAATA